>VFQT010002568.1_pt1 | contig 18342 bp, 19 predicted proteins | sample 3512381 | NCBI WGS metagenome assembly VFQT01 (sample SAMN10412376, study PRJNA504923) | tailings metagenome | isolation source: Relicate 2 Philex TSF3 active mining site | place: Philippines: Tuba, Benguet | collected 2017-08-29
CCTATTTGAACTGGGTTTTACTGGATGAGCAGTTTAAGATAGCGGCCAATGCATAAGAATCTTGAAAAAAGTAGGAATCTAAAGCAATTGATATTAACCCTATTTTTCGTTGCACTTCGAAACTCAACGTTATATGCCGTGGATTATCGTAGTTTTTCGTAAAAAAACGATAATCCACGTTTCTGATATCGATTTTTCATAGCTTTTCCTTGGCTATAATACTCGAATTTTTCGTAGTAAAGGATTCTGATGATTGATATGATCCTTCCTTTCTATTGTTTTTGGAAATAGCAATTAGGTGAACTAGCATTAATAATTCGGCCCTATCTTCCTAAAAAGGCTGATAGGGCCGAATTCTCAAGTTGGAGCAAATTAGGCCTTGCTGGAATTACTCATAGCATCTTTGATCACTCTATCTACCGATGCCATTAGGTTAAAGAGTTTGCTTTGTTCGTTGGCCATTTCACTTAACGCCCCCCGTAGATTGATCAGGGACTCGCTGTGGGAATTTAAGGCTTTGGTCAATTGGATGTTTGATTGCTCAAGACTACTTATCCGACTCTCGTAAAGCCTGTTTTTTCTTTCGGAGACGTAATAAGCAACACCGCCAATTATTATTACTCCAGCACAGAAGTAAAGGGCTTTCTTGTAGTTGTTTGTCAGATTAATTGGTCTGAGTACATTCATCAGTGTTTGGTTTTCCATTTTTTATATAGATTTGGTGAATTCCATTTGAGGGGTCAGATATTATAAAGTGTTTTTGATAAACACTGATTAATTTCCCATCGTTAGAAATAGAATACTCCAAAGGCCTGCAGAGTGCCAGTGCATATGCATCCAGCACTTGAGTACTTACCGAATTTCCATGTTCTTGGAGTATTTCCTCAATACTTTGCGTATCGCTTTTCGTTTTCTCGTTTTGCTTTCTTAATTCCTGATTTACTGGCTGATTTTTTATTGTATGGTAATCTGCCTTACAATCGTGGATTTGCCCAAATTGATCACGCCAAGCTGGACAGAACTTTCGCTTCTTATGTTCCCCTGGGGCAAAGGGTTTACCACAGTGGAGGCAAAAACGAGGAATTTCTGCCTGGAAGTCCGGGAGTTTTTTAGATTTTGCCATATTACATAATGTGCATACTTTTGTTATGTACTCTGCAAATATAGCAATTAATTAAATATCAAACAAATATGAAAACGTACTCTATCAAGGAATTTGAGGAAAAGCTATTTCAGCCCGTTTTTCCGTTAAAGAATTTCGTTGATCTTAACTGTAACCCTTTGTATAACAGCCTTCCAAACTGGCGAAGGTCAGGTCTCTTACCATTCATACCGCGGGGAGATTGGAGTATTGAAGTAAGTTTATCTCAACTCATTTGGCTTCGGATCCTAGATAATCTCCGTGCTTTTGGGTATCCTGTCAAGGATACAGCTAAGGTGACAGACTACTTTTTTAAAGATGCCTACTTTAATGATATTTCCACCAAAAATCTTCAAAATCTCCAACAGTTGCTAGAAAAGCGTAAAGCCACTACCCCGTTAACGGAGGAGGAAAATCAGCAACTACTTGACCTATCTTATATTCTTGGAGACCCATTGTTGTTATATAGTTTGAAACTCGATGTAAGCTACCTTTCTAACCTCATTATATGGTGTACTAGATTAGGACAAGAAGCGGGAATCCTCATTTTTCCCCAGGGGAAAGTCGTAGAAAAAAGAGGTGAACATTATGAAAATCATAATGGAGAAATCTTTGATATTGAGCAACCTCATATCTACATATCAATAAAATCTCTACTGAAGGAATTTGTAGATAAGAAAGAGCTTGAGGAGATAGTTGTACCATACCTGCTGGAAGATGAAGAGAAAATTGTGATCAAAGAGCTCCGTAAGAAAAACATAAAAGAAATTCGAGTGTTAGTTCAGTCGGAGAAGATTATCCGAATTGATTGTGAGACACAATTAACAATTACCGATGAACAAGCCAGTGAGATTAAAAAAATGTTGCGCATGAAAAACTATGAGGAAGTAACGATCAGTACCCGCGATAACAGAACTATCAACTTTAATAGAACTAACAAAATAATGACATCCGGTAAGTCCGGCTCCAAGGATTAACAAGATACTATAACGCTTCCCCTAATGGGGCCGAGTAGTGAATCGTTAAATCACCCATGGCTCAAAACGGCAAAGCCTATGAAAGTGAAATCGTAGCAAATAAAAAAAATCAAAAGCCTCCAAAAGATCCTTCCTCTAACTTGTTAACAGAGGAGGAATTACTGGGAGAGTTTGCTAAATTGATTATTGATATTTATTTCGATCAGCAATATGAAAAAGAAAAACACCACCCTGAAAGCTCAGCTTGAAACATTGTCTACACGTAAGTACAATAGCCATGTAAAAAAACGGGGTGGCGATGGGGTAATTTATACCCGTGTAAGCAGTCAGGAGCAAGCTGAAAATAATGGAAGCTTGGAGGTGCAACGTAAGTATTGTGATAATTACGCCAAGGCCAATAGTATTGCAATCAAAGAATACTTCGGGGGTTCTTACGAAAGCGCCAAAACCGATGGTCGAAAAGAGTTCACCCGCATGATTGAGTACGTGAAAAAGCATAAGAATATATCTTATATCATTGTATTCAACTATGACCGGTTCTCCCGAACAGGATCTGCAGCATCGCACCTGAGCGAGGAATTGAGTAAGCAAGGAGTAATTGTAAAATCTGTTACGCAGGATATTGATACTTCTACTGCCATTGGAAGGTTACAAGAGAACTTCTTCCATCTGCTCAACAATTTTGACAACCGTTTGAAAAGTGATAGAACTATAATCAATACAAGGGAAGTAATGCTCAAAGGTTACTGGCCCTATGCTACACCTCTTGGATACAAAAACTTGAAGCCGAAACACAGGGCCTGCTTTCATGAGTATGAGATAACAGAGGAGGGCAAACAACTTAAGCGTGGTTTTCAAATGGTTGCTGATGGTAAACATCAATTCAAAGAGGTGATTGAATACCTACAAAAAAGAGGAGTAGCCATTACAAAATCAAGCTTTCGTCATGTATTCAGTAATCCCTTTTATGCTGGTTATGTTACTGGGAATTTAGTTGGTGGAAAATTGGTTGAAGGCAAGCACCCTAAATTGATTGATTTAAAAACATTTCTAGCAGTACAAGATATCCTTAATGATAACCCAGTTGCAGGAGTGCCAAAGGTCTCTCGCCATGATGAGGTGCCACTCAAAATATTTGCGAGAGATGAGGTAAGCGGCAAGCCATTTACTGGTTACATCACTAAAGGAAGCTGGTATTATAAAACCAAGGATGCTGCTATTCCTGTAAATGTAAGTTCAAAGCATCTGAATGGCCTTTTTGTAAACCTGTTGTCAAAATATGAGTACAAGCAGTCCTTGCAAAAGAAATTTGAAACAATCATTACCAGCGAGCTGAAAAAGAGATTAAATGAAAAAACCAAGGACGCAGGACATGTAAGAAAGAAAATTGCGGAGAAGAAAAGTCTGCTTGAAAAAGTGGAATTGAAGTTCATCAGTGATCAAATAACGGAAGAGCTTTATAACAAACACTCCCAGCAGTTACGCAGCGAGATTGACATTTTAACTAAGGAAATTGAATCAGTATCATTGAATAGTTCGAACCTTGAAAAAGTTGTTCAAACTTGTTTATGCATCGCCCAGAATCTAAGCCAGACATGGGTTTCGGCGCAATACGAGAGGAAACAACAAATCCAAAGAATGGTATTCCCAGATGGAATCCTGTATCACAAGCAAAAAGGGGTAGTTCGAACTCCAAAGGTGAATTTCATATTCAATGAAATCCCTTTACTGGTAAGCCATCTAGCCGAAAAAGAAAAAGGCGACTCATCAAAGAATCGCCTTAAATCTACTTATGTGCCCAGGACTGGATTCGAACCAGCACACCTCGCGGCGCCGCCACCTGAAGACGGTGCGTCTACCAATTTCGCCACCTGGGCGGGAGCGCAAAGTTACGCTGAAATTATTGCCGGTATAATGCTTTGTATCAAATTTCCGTTTAAGCAGTGAGTAAACTGCAGCCTCGGATGGTAGCCCCATCAAGTCGGCCCAGCATTTCAAAATGACCATTGGAATGTACTCGACCTGCATCGTCAGTGGCAATAAAACAACAAGAGTCGATATTGGCCAGATCAATAATATTCAAGCCGCCGCTTCCGGATTGTTTGACGGTCAGAGGATCTTCTTGCTCTCGTACCAATACCTTCATCCAAGTAGGACATTTAAAAAGACCATCTTCTTTTGACCAAGCCTGTGATAATAATTCTGTCATGCCGTATTCAGATGCAATTGCTGGTAATTGAAAGGCTTTTTTTAAACGGATATGCACTTCATCTCTAGTTAATTCTTCCGCTCGGCCTTTCATACCACCGGTTTCAATGAGGGTAGTATATTGTAAGGGCTGGGGATGTGAGGAGGCAAAATCAAGCAATGCAAATGTGACACCAATTAGTAGCGTTCGCTGCTTTTTTGATTCAAGCTGTGAGAGCGTTTCTGCAAGTGCTTCGGTTTCGTTCAAATAAAATCCACTGTTAGGATGGCCAGATTTTTCAATTAATTCCTTGACCATATACACTAAAGACGAGTTCTTCCGTTCCAAATAGGAGGGAAGTAGTCCAATGATGCAGGTTTGCTGCGGCGGACCCCAAAAATGTTCAAACCCCTTGAAAAAACTGGATCGGTAAAGAGAGTGGTTTCGAACCAAGTGCTGACTGGGGGTGGTACCAGTGGTGGTGCTACTTTCAAAAATCAGTTCCGGGGAAAAGGATCCTGATGTGACCTTATGTGTTTTAAAAAATCCTATGGGAAGAAAGGGTATTTTTTCCAGGGTCTTTACCTGGTCTGGGTTGCATTGGAGCGCTTGTAAATAAGCAGCATAAACAGGATTGTGCGTTGCCTGGTAGCGAAAAGCTTCCAGGGTTAATTGTTCAAAAGAAAATGAACTGTTAAAGAGTCGGCTTTCCCAGCTCAAATACAGGGAATCCGGTCCATTTAAATCATGTAAATTTGTTTCCAATGCGTTTTATGAATCAGCGTTTCCAGCTATATTTTTTACTGATACTGTTTGCTGTTTCTTGCAGCAAAGATAAGTTTACCTCTGAACCGAAAGTAGAAGTTCGTTCTATTGAACCGGCTACCGTTTACAATGGTAACATCATCAAACTTTTAGCTCGCTACACAGACGAGGAGGGGGATATAGATTCAGTTTATATTGTCTATAAATGGTTCAATGGTAATAATCCCTCTCGCGTAGACACGCTAATGCGTTTTCCAACGAATCGTTTAGGCATACCTCCTGCATTACGTGAATCTGATATTGCAGTGGAGTTTGAATACAATACCTACAATCAAACTAACATGCTTACATTGCCAGGTGTAACACGTGATACAACGGCTGCATTTGGTTTGTTATTGATTGATAAAACGCGTAAACGTAGTAATTACGGCGAGTCTAATAAGATTCGGTTGAAGAGACCTTAATTCCTTGCTTTTTTAAAATTTTTTCTATGGCTAAGTCTGTTTCTAAAAAAACCAACAAGTCGATCCTGACATCGGCCTCATTTGCATTTTTTAAAAACTATATCAATAATGCCTCTCCGGTAGGATTTGAAAGTTGGGGACAACGTTTGTGGATCGATTACCTAAAACCTTATGTAGACACGCACTACGTGGACCCCTATGGAACAGCAGTAGGTGTTATAAATCCTTCTCATCCTTTTAAAGTGGTGATAGAAGCGCATGCGGATGAAATAAGCTGGTTTGTTAATTATATCACTGCCGATGGTTTATTGTATTTAAAAAGAAATGGTGGGGTGGATCACCAAACGGCACCGGCTTCTCGCGTGATTATTCATGGAAAAAAAGGACCCGTCAAGGCAGTGTTTGGGTGGCCTGCAATTCATACGCGTTTAGGTAGTCCTGAACAAAAAGAACCTACCCCGCGTACGGATAATTTATGGTTGGATTGTGGCGCGCGTTCCAAAAAAGAAGTAGCGGCATTGGGTATTCATATTGGTGCTGTAGTAACCTACCAAGATGGTTTTGATGAATTAGCAAATGGTAATTATATCGGAAGAGCATTTGATAATAGAATTGGAGGCTTTATGATTGCGGAGGTGGCCAGGCTCTTAAAAGAAAATAAAAAGCAACTGCCTTTTGGGTTGTATGTAGTCAATGCGGTCCAGGAAGAAATTGGTTTGCGTGGTGCGGAAATGATTGCCCGTCGTATCAAACCTGACATTGCAATTATTACGGATGTAACACATGATACTACTACGCCTCTAATTAATAAAGCGATTGAAGGCGAAGTAGCTACTGGTAAGGGTCCTTCGCTTTGTTATGCGCCGGCTGTTCATAATAAACTGCTAGCTCTTGTAGAGGATGTGGCTGCTAAAAAGAAAATTCCTGTTCAATGGCGTGCACAAAGCAGAAGCACTGGTACAGATACGGATTCTTTTGCTTACTCAAATGATGGATGCCCCTCCGTTTTAATATCTATCCCACTTCGTTATATGCATACAACGGTAGAAATGCTTCATCGTGATGACATTGAAAGTACCATTCGCTTGATGTACGAAACCTTGTTAACCCTCTCTCCAAAGACCAATCTGCGTTATCTCTGATTCGCTTTGGGCTGAACCAGTACCTTTGCGCGGATGGACATTCGTTGCACACAAGAAGAATTAGCAATATTAGAGAAAGTGGCTGCAGGCGCACGCATGCTGCAACGTGAAACTTATTTGGTGGGCGGATTTGTTCGTGATAAACTCATGGGGCGGCCTACCACTGATCTAGACTTTGTCTGTATAGGGGATGCTTTGGAGTTAGCAGAGCAGGCAGCTGTTCAGTTCAGGCCTAAACCCAAGGTTGACCTTTTTAAAACATTTGGTACTGCTCATTTTCAATTGAAAACAGAACCAGCGATTGACGTTGAGTTTGTGGGCGCCCGAAAGGAAAGTTATCAGCATAGTTCGCGTAATCCCACAGTAACACCCGGTACCTTACAAGACGATCAAGAGCGAAGAGATTTTACTATCAATGCATTGGCTATTAGTTTGCAGGAGGCCAATTTTGGAAAACTCATCGATCCGTTTGGTGGACTGAAGGATTTGGATCAAGGAATTATAAGAACACCGCAGGATCCTGACAAAACCTTTAGTGACGATCCCCTTCGAATGATGCGTGCCATACGTTTTGCCACACAGCTTGGTTTTGTCATTGAAGAAAGTACCTGGGAGGGTATTGTTCGGAACGCTAAGCGGATTGATATTATCTCGCAAGAGAGAATTACGGACGAACTGACTAAAATTCTCTTATCTCCAAAGCCTTCTATCGGATTTGATCTGCTTTACAAAGCGGGGTTATTAAAATTAATTTTTCCTCAGTTAGTTGATTTGGCAGGTGCGGAGTACAAAGGCGGACATGGGCATAAGGATAATTTTTATCACACATTGCAGGTATTGGATAATGTGGCGCAGCAATCAACGGATTTATGGCTTCGATGGGCGGCATTGCTTCATGATATTGCTAAACCTGCCACAAAACGTTTTGAGAAGGGACATGGATGGACTTTTCACGGTCACGAAGTAGTGGGTGGAAGAATGGTTCCAAAAATTTTTACAAAATTGAAGTTGCCTCTACACGAGAAAATGCGGTTTGTAAAAAAATTAGTTGAGCTACACCTACGGCCCATCAGTCTTACTAAAGAAAATATCACTGACGCTGCTATTCGAAGATTGCTATTTGATGCCGGAGAAGACTTTGATTCGCTGATGGTACTTTGTGAGGCTGATATCACTTCTAAGAATCAAGCAAAGGTCAAGCGCTACCTCGATAACTTCTTGCTGGTCCGACAGCGTTGTAAGGAAGTGGAAGAGAAGGATCATATTCGTACCTGGCAACCGCCTATCAGCGGTGAGTTGATTATGGAAACATTTGGATTATCTCCGTCTAAACCTGTGGGGATGATTAAAGATGCTATCAAAGATGCCATGCTGGATGGTGTGATTCCTAACTCCTACGAGGCGGCTTATCAATTTATGTTGGAAAAAGCAGCTTCATTGGGAATTCACCCTAAGAATTGACCGCTAATTTATCCCTAGCTTTGTAGCATGCCTATTCTTAAGTTTAGAGTTTATTTTGAGGAGGACGATACCATTTACAGGGATATTGCTCTTTTTCATACGGACACGTTTTACAGTCTTCATCAGGCTGTTTTGAAGTCTTACGAGTTCGACCAGAAACATCAGGCTACTTTTTTTAGAAGTAATGACCAATGGCAGCGTGGAAGAGAAATTAGTCTAGCCGTATATGATAAGGAGTATAAAGCACCCCCGCTATTAATGGATCAAACTGCGATTGGCGCTGAGATAAAAAATCTAAATCAGCGCTTTATCTATGTGTATGATTTTAATCGAAACTGGACCTTTTTACTTGAACTAATCAATGTGTCCAAGGAAGAAAATCCTAAGCTGACCTACCCGGCTATAACGCGGGTAGAGGGTATCCCCCCCAGCCAGTATGGTACTAAATCCTTGTTAGGAGAAAAGTTTGCTGATATCGAAGAAAAATATGACCTCAGCAAAGCAGAAGATGGTTTTGCTGAAAAAGATGAGGAAGGTGAAGATATTAGTTTGGATGAGGAAGGAATGAGCGAAGAGGAGATTTAACGTGGTATATGCCTCTGCCCGTTATCATACAAATTGCAGGTCCTACGGCAGCTGGTAAAACTGCATTTGCCATCGAGGTGGCAAAATGGTTGGATACTGAAATAGTTTCCTTTGACAGTAGACAGTGTTATCAAGAACTTTCTATTGGAGTGGCTCGTCCGACTGAAGTTGAATTGACTTCTATCAAACATCATTTTATTGCTTCCCACTCTATTCATCAACCGCTTGATGCCCATACCTACGCAGAACAGGCGCATTCGGTGGTTAAAAACTTGTTTCAACGTTTTCCAGTAGTGGTGATGGTAGGTGGTACGGGGCTATATTGGAAATCTTTTCATGAGGGATTAGACAAAATTCCTGCTGTAGATGCTCAGATAAGGAATCACGTAATTGAGCAATTTGAGCAATTAGGTCTATCATGGCTACAATCGGAAGTAAGCCGTCTTGATCCCCTGTTTGCAGCCGCTGGTGAAATGAAAAATCCCCAGCGAATGATGCGTGCGTTAGAGGTATTTCGTGCAACGGGTTCCAGTATTTTATCTTTTAGAAAAAAAGAAACAGTACAACCATATTATTCACTCTGCTCAATAGGACTCACACGTTCGCGCGACACATTAGTTAAATTGATTGATCAGCGTGTGGAGAATATGTTTGCACAAGGGCTTTTAGAAGAAGTGCGCTCCCTGGAGCAATACGCAACTCTTATTCCACTCCAAACTGTAGGGTACACTGAATTGTTTAGCCACTTAAAAGGAGCCTGCACATTGGAACAAGCCAAGGAGCAAATAAAAATTAATACCCGGCAGTATGCTAAGAGGCAATTGACTTGGTTTAGAAAACAGGAGGCTATCGAATGGTTTGAGCCAGAACAAATGCAGGAGATCCGTTCGTTTGTAAAAAAATTAGTGAACTAAGCTTGTAACTCTCTTTTATAGAGTTGAATGGTGTTTTCTAAACCCCACAATAGGGAATCGCAAACCAGCGCATGTCCAATACTTACTTCTTGGATCCAGGGGATTTGTTGATGAAAATAGCGCAGGTTATTATGATCCAAATCATGCCCCGCATTGAGTGCTAAATTCAATTCCTTAGCCACTACGGCTGCTTGGTAATAGGGGGCTATTGCCTTTTCCTTTTCGCCGGCCTGGTAAAGAGTGGCGTACTGTTCGGTGTATAATTCTACGCGATCTGTTCCTGTTTCTTTAGCGGCCCTGATCATTTCTTCTACGGGGTCTACAAATAAACTAACACGGATACCTTGATTTTTAAAAATGCCTACCATCTCTTTTAGGTATTGTTGGTGGGTAATGGTATCCCAGCCATGATCGCTGGTTAATTGTCCAGTTGCATCGGGTACCAGGGTCACTTGGGTAGGCTGCGTTTCTAAAACCAACTCAACAAATTGTTGCTCGCGGCAATTCCCCTCAATATTAAATTCAGTGGTTATGATTTTTTTTAGTGCACATACATCACTATAGCGGATATGTCGTTGATCGGGTCGAGGATGAACCGTAATCCCATCTGCTCCAAATTGCTCTACCAACTTAGTGATCTTTAGCAAGTCGGGATTATTTCCTCCTCGTGCATTTCGAAGCGTAGCAAATTTGTTGATATTGACCGAGAGTTTTGTCACTTGACAAAGATACTATCCTAGAGTTCTTTCCAGGTGTGATCCGCTAGCAATTGTACAGTTGCAATAAATTTCTTGAAAGGACCTGCTGCACCCCATTCTTTGGGAGAGACCAAGGATACTAAATAGCTATCATCATTTTTTTGATAGAGATAATATACTTGACCAATATTCGGTTTGAATGTAAGCTTTGCTTCATAGATCATCAGGGAAAGTTCTTTTCGCTTTTGAATTTCCTGTGCCTGTAAGGCAAGTAATTCAATTTGCTGGCGAATTTGGTCAAGCTGCATATTGGTTTGCTCTTCCATTGCCGTAAGCGCCTTGTGTTTGATCATCCCTTCCTCCGTGGGTCTGATTACAGCTCCCGAAACAGATGCGGCATAGGGGAGAACACTCATTTGCTTATGGTAGTACTCCATATTGGTATAAGCCTGTCCATTCTCCAGTTCGCCTTGTTGTGTGACGCGTAAATAACCATTTGGCATGATCTCATGCACCATGTGAAGGATAGATTGCCCACCTCTGTAAAAATGAATTTCAAAAGTGATGCTATCCGAAAATAAAGCTTGTACTTTATCTGCGCCCTCAGATTCAGGAAGGGGGTGTAAGTCCCCATCGGCATTAATGGTATAATTGGAGGCAAATGCCTGGTTTTCGAGGCTTACCCAGTTATGAAAGATGCGTAGTTCTTTTTTGCCCTCTACAGCCTCAATCTTGTAAATACCACTTTTGGGTCGGTCCCCCTTTTCGTAGGACCCTTTTTCAGGGAAAAGTTGCCAGGAAGCTAAAAAATTGTAAGCCTGTACCATGAGAGTATTACAAAAATAGGGTCGAAAAGTTGGCCGTCTTATCTTTAAGTTTCAATCTTTTCCATGAAAACCTTTAGTGGGCAATTTTATCCTAGTTATTTTTCTCCCCCCCGTGAGGCTACGCTTCTATTATCGGATCGAACTCTAAGTATTGGTTTCCATGACCAGGATGGCAACCCTGCCCGACAAGACTGGCTTATCAAGGAGGTAAAAGGTGATTTTTTATTCGCTGAGCAACAAAGCCGTTTTATACAAATCAATACCCAGGCAGAGTTTCGAGTTGCTGGTCGTGAAGCGTTTGAATATTGGGAGGAAATTAAAGCAGAGGCCAATAAGTCCTGGTTTCGAAAAAAAAGAACTGGTAACCTGCGTCGCACGGCAGCTTTATTAAGTGTTTTACTAGTGGCGGGCGCACTCTTGTATTTTTTTATGGTACCCTGGTTAGCTGAACAGATGGCTACCGTTGTTTCAAAAAAAACAGAGCGTCAATTGGGGGATACTGTATTCGAGGCTATGAAAAGTGCACAAACCGAGGACACAATGGCTACTCGGGTGCTCAACGAATTTTTTACTGCGCTAGCAATTGAAACGGACTATTCCATTCGTATTACGGTGGTCAAGGATGAAATGGTCAATGCGTTTGCCTTACCGGGTGGGCAGTTGGTCGTATATACCGGCTTATTGGAAAATATGGACACCTATCCTGAGCTGGCGGCGTTGCTAAGTCATGAGTTTATTCATGTTGAAAAAAGGCATGCCACGCGTTCTATTTTCAGGTCTATGGGATCAGATTTATTTGTGACTTTACTATTTGGAAAGAGTAGTGGATTGGCAACCTTGGTGATCGGGCAAGCCAACCAATTGAGGACCTTGAGCTATTCCAGATCACTGGAAAAAGAGGCAGATTTGGAAGGATATAAATTGTTACGGGAAAGAGGGATTGATCCTGGAGGGTATGATCGACTATTCAAGCATTTAAAAGACTCCTCGCCAGGAACAGAAATTCCTGAGATGATAAGTAGCCACCCGGATACTGACAATCGCATGCAGTATATACGGGAGGCGGCTCGTGGACAAGTGGTCAAGAAAGATCCCCGGTTAGGTAGTATTTTTGCTCAACTAAAAAACAAGTAATATGATCTTAACAACAACTGCTTCTATTGAAGGAAGACCTGTTCAGGAATACCTGGGGGTTATCAATGCGCAAAGTATTATTGGCGCCAACATGTTCAAAGATATATTTGCCGGTCTTCGTGATCTAATTGGTGGACGCAGCAAAACTTACGAGCGTGTAATTGAAGAGGCCAAGGAAGATGCGATGCGCGAGTTAACACAGAAAGCACAGTCCATGGGCGCTAATGCGGTTGTAGGGATTGACTTAGACTTTGAAACAGTGGGTGCAAGTGGAAGCATGTTGATGGTAATTGCAACTGGGACTGCGGTTCGTATTTAATCACTTGCCATGAATGGGCTTGGTCTCAAAAAGTATTTGTTATCCTTGCTTTGTTCCGCAACAATTTTTCATGCCGTTGCACAAGATTGTAATGTAAATAGGGAAACAGATGTATTTACCCGAGAAACCCGATTGAGCTCAGGCTTTATAGATCTTTCGGGTGCCTCCGTAACCGTAGATGCGGATAAGAAAGAAGTGGATATTCTTTTTTCTTTCAAGACCAATCGTTGCTTTGATGATGGTTGTACAGCCACTATTTATTTTGCAGGTACCAAATCTAAGTTATTACTGCGGAACATGGGTACTATGAACTGTGAAGGACTCTTTCATTTTACATTTCGGAATGCAGTATCGGTTAATTATCAGTTGAAGAAGTTAGCAACAACTAAGATCAGTTATATAGTATTTACCGACCGCGATCAGAAAATGATCCCTGTTAATTTGGACGAACCGATGCAGTTAAAATTTATGCAGGCGATAGATTGTGTAACCAAAGAAGCAGTCAAGTTACTCCAATAAAAAAAACCTCCAATTACGGAGGTTTTTTTATCAGCACTATAATTTCATTAATAACGGTAATGTTCTGGCTTGAATGGTCCAACCTTACTGATGCCAAGGTATTCAGCTTGAGGGGTTGTCAACTCATCCAACTCTACTCCAATTTTAGAGAGGTGCAAGCGAGCCACTTTCTCATCCAGGTGTTTAGGAAGAACGTATACTTTATTCTCGTAATTTTTATTGTTGGTCCATAATTCAATCTGAGCCAGGGTCTGGTTAGTGAATGAATTACTCATCACAAAGGAAGGATGGCCGGTAGCACAACCCAAATTAACCAGACGGCCTTCTGCCAAGATGATGATATCGTTTCCTTCTACATTGTAGATATCCACCTGTGGCTTGATCGTGTCTTTGGTATGGCCGTAATTAGTATTTAACCAGGCAATATCAATTTCAATATCAAAGTGTCCGATGTTACAAACAATGGCTTTATCCTTCATACGTTTGAAGTGTTCGCCTGTGATCAAATCGCGGCAGCCAGAAGCCGTTACAACAATATCTGCTTCTTTTACGGCATCGATCATCTTCTTTACTTCAAAACCATCCATGGCTGCTTGTAATGCGCATATTGGATCAATTTCAGTAACAATTACGCGGCAACCTGCTCCTGCTAATGAAGCGGCAGATCCTTTACCCACATCACCATAACCACCTACTACGGCAACTTTACCAGCCAACATTACATCGGTAGCACGGCGGATTGCATCCACTAGTGATTCTTTACAACCGTATTTATTATCGAATTTAGACTTCGTAACAGAATCGTTTACGTTGATCGCTGGCATTGGAAGTGTTCCTTTTGCCACGCGCTCATACAAACGATGTACTCCGGTTGTTGTTTCTTCAGAAATTCCTTTTACATACTGAACTAACTCAGGGTATTTATCCAACACCATATTAGTTAGGTCACCTCCGTCATCCAAAATCATATTCAAAGGACGATCCTTGCCACCAAAGAAAAGTGTTTGTTCAATACACCAATCAGCTTCCTCAATGGTTTGTCCTTTCCAGGCAAATACACCAATACCTGCAGCAGCAATAGCAGCCGCAGCATGGTCTTGAGTAGAGAAAATATTACAAGAGCTCCACTTTACTTCTGCACCTAGTGCAGCCAATGTTTCGATCAACACAGCTGTTTGAATAGTCATGTGAAGACATCCTGCTACACGTGCTCCTTTTAAGGGTTGTGAAGGACCGTACTCGGCACGTATGGCCATCAGTCCTGGCATTTCTGCTTCTGCTAAACGAATTTCCTTGCGGCCCCACTCGGCAAGCGAGATATCGGCAACTTTATAAGGTAAACTGAAATCAATGGATTTGGTCATGGTTGACATACTACTTGGTTTTAAGATGGCGCAAAGCTACAGTATAAATCAATAAAGCCCTATTTATCACAAGGCTATTTGCATTATATAGTCATTCATATAAAAGCCATTTCCAATCTCTATATCAGCAGTTTCACGTATTATGAAGCCCAATTGAATATAAAAGCCAACGGCCTTGTTTTGTCGATTTACTTGTAATTCAAGGGTATGTGCGCCCATCGCCTTAACTCGATGCATTAAATCAGTTAGAAAGAATCGGCCTGCTCCTTGCCCTTGAGCCAACGGCAATACATAGAGTTTATGTAATTTATAATGACCCTTATTCAGCGCTTGGAAGGAGGCATAGCCTATAGGTGCTTGGTGTTGATAGAGTAATAAAAAACTAGCACCCTCGTTCATCTGTTTTGCCAATGAGGCTGGACTGTACATCCATTCTAGCATGTAGGTCAGTTGTTCCTCCGTCAAAATCGAAGAATAAGTTTGTGGCCAAACCTGCATACATAATTCTCGGATCAATTCAATGTCAGCAAGTGATGCTGTTTGTACTACAAAGGAAGTTTGCGGATTGCTCATTCATTCTTTTTGAGAATTCTATTTAACAACCCTTTCTTCTTATCTCCTTTTTCAGATGGAGCAGGTGTATTGCGTGGTAGATCAGTTTCTTTCTTTGGAAGCGTATCTTTTTTAGGAGTGGGGATATTCTTGGTTTCCTCTTCCCGAACCGGAGTGGATTCAGGACCAATGTAGGGTGCTGTTTCAAGTTTATAATCATCCTCTGAACCTACGCCCATGTCTTGCCCCTCGGCACCTGGCATTAATTCAAGATCATTCAAAAGAATGTCTGCGCTGTTCATGGAATTGCCCATTTCTGCTGGAACAACAAATCTGGATTCTCTTTCAAGTCCGGTACGGCTGTCTGCTAATGCTTTTCCAAAGAAGTACTCGCAAATCGGACGAGCCATTCTAGAGGCTTCTCCTTCGTTTTTTATAAACTGATCGTCAAATCCAACCCAGGCGCCTACTAGAATTTGTGGGGTGAATCCAAGAAACCATGCATCTGCATTTTCATTGGTGGTTCCGGTTTTTCCTCCCATTTCTGCTGCACCCACACGGCTTCGCATACCGGCGGCAGTTCCCACATCCACAGCTCCTTGCATCATGCGTGCCATCGTGTAGGCAGTGGCCTCACTTATCACTTCTTTTCTGTTTGCACTAAAGTCAAATCGCTTGATCACATTTCCATTTCTGTCCTCAATGCGGCTAATTGCAAATGGTTTTGTAGAAAAACCTCTTCCAGGAAAAATTGTGTAGGCCCACATCATTTCAAATAACGAGAGATCGCAAGAGCCCAAGGCAACAGAGGGGTAGGGGCCAATTGGAGTGGGGATATTTAATCGCCCCATAAATTCCGCAAACTGTCGGGCTCCCACTTGTTTCATGATATAAGCAGTTGCACAATTTTTTGAAAATGCTAATGCAGCCGCCATTGATCCGGGTCCTCCTTTACATTCCTTGCTAGCAGGTACCCAACCATTTCCTTCGAAATACTGCGGCTCATTAGGGAGTTGTGTCTCGGGAGTAAAGCCTCTTTCTTCCACTGCTTGTGTATATAGTAAAGGCTTGATGGTGGAACCAACCTGTCTCTTCGTTTTAATATTTACGTGGTCGTATTTGTATGTTTTAAAATGAATACCTCCAACCCAAGCACGAATTTCTCCAGTAATTGGGTCCATTGCCATAAATGAAGCCTGTTCCATTTGTCGGTGATACTTGATTGAATCTAACGGAGTCATCATCGTATCTGTTTCCCTGCGGGTATTCCAGGCAAACACTTTCATTCGAACCGGTTCTTTAAAGCTAGCTCTAATTTCATTTTCGCTCCAACCATCCTCTTCTAAATTGCGCCAACGGTCCGATTCTTTCATGGCTCTCTCCAATATGGACTCTTTACCATTCCAAATTTTTCCTGACTTGATGGAGTTGCGGTTATTTACATTTTTTTGGAGTTGCGACATATGCAAGGCCAGTGCTTCTTCCGCATATTGCTGCAATTGTACATTGACGGTAGTATAAATTTTTAATCCATCATTGTAGATGCTATAGGGTTCGCCCTCCGGATTAGTGAGACCTTTCAGCGCCTCCTTGATTTCCTCTTTCAGAATTTCTCTGAAGTAAGGGGCGTACCCAGTATTCTCATCCATTTTTTTATAATTCAACTGGATGGGTAGAGCCTTCAGTCGAGTGGCTTCCTCGCTGGTGATCTTGCTATTGACTTCCATTTGCCCAATTACCACGTTTCTGCGATCGAGGGCAGCCTTGGGATTACGTACAGGATTATAAATGCTATTTCCCTTGAGCATTCCAATCAATAAGGCAGCTTCCTCTACATTGAGACGGTCCGGTTCTTTTTGAAAAAATGTGCGGGATGCATTTCGGATTCCATAAATATTATTACCAAACGGTACGGCATTTAAGTAAAGTGTTATGATTTCTTCTTTGGTAAAATTCTTTTCTAATTTGACGGCAATAATCCACTCTTTCAGTTTCTCAATTACTCGCCAAGCTTTATTTCTACTTCCTTGCGCAAGTAAAGCCTTTGCTAGCTGTTGCGTAATAGTACTACCTCCTCCTTCAGAACCCAAAGTTACCACGGCACGCAAGGTTGATTTGAAATCAATTCCACTATGCGAATAAAATCGTTCGTCCTCAGTAGCAATTAATGCATCAATTGCATGTCGGGAGAGGTCCCGATACTTTACATTGCTTCTATTGCCTCGCTCTGTATAGTATTTACCCATCAGTGTTCCGTCAATCGCATATACCTCGGAAGCTTGTAAAATGGAGGGATTCTGTAATTCATAGAGTGAGGGCATTTTTCCAAAAAGTCCTAGGTTGGCTAATAATATCAGTAGCAAAAAAGCCACCAGTCCCCAGCCAAAAAATTTCCAGAAAAAACGAACAGTGGGTTTCATGCTGCTAAGTTAGGGTCTCTTACTGTTAAGGAAACGTTGATAGCTATCCAGATCCTTCCGTTGGCGGAGTTCGTTTAAGTTATTGGCAGAAATGGGCACCCATTTATACTTACTGACAGGTAGCCAGGGTACAATTTCTGTGGCAGCACGTGGCTTAGTTCTGTCCAAATAGCCAGCGGCTTCCTGGTAATTCCCAAAACTGCCTATTACAATCAATCGATATCGAGTATCCAGGTTTATTAATTCTTTTTGAAAAGATCGGCTGTTAAATGCAGATCGATTGTAAATATCTATGGAACGCATGGCTTCTGCTGCCAACACAGGTTCAATTTCCTCCATGATAAATAAAACTTGATGACCGGCCTGTTCATCCCAGGTATATGAATTAAAAGTTGGGTTATGCAATGTTGAATCCACGGGTGCATTTGGATTGTTATTGGTAACCTGGGGTAGTGCGGGGGCTGTTACAGGCCTCTCAGCTGCTTCTTCACGTGCACGCTTGCTGATAGCTTCCAACAAATCTGCTGCTCGTAAAAATAGTGGTGAAGTTGGAAAGCGTATTTGTAACTCTCTTAATATTCGGATGGCAGTGCTGTCCTTTTTTTGTTGAGCATAGTAGGCTGCCTCAATGTAAAGCAACTGCGGTGTCCAATGGTTTTCACCTGCTAATTGATCTGTCTCTTTTTTTAATTTCACAGCTTGTTCGTAGGAACCATTTGCAAAAAGTGTATAGATCTCCGTATAGGCACTATCAAAGCTTTTTGATTGTTGTTGTGCCGCTTTAGTCGTTTGGCCATTCAGTAGTGCGGTGTAGCTGCTTTTTGTATACCGGGAATTCAATTCTTGTAAAACCGTGGCTGCTTTATCGCGTT
>VFQT010002569.1_pt1 | contig 18322 bp, 13 predicted proteins | sample 3512381 | NCBI WGS metagenome assembly VFQT01 (sample SAMN10412376, study PRJNA504923) | tailings metagenome | isolation source: Relicate 2 Philex TSF3 active mining site | place: Philippines: Tuba, Benguet | collected 2017-08-29
TGGACACTCCCGGCCAAACCGCCCACATTTTTAGACGCCGAGACGTTTCCGGTGAAGGAACTGTCAGCGACCGTGACGGTGTACCGCGTGGGATCACCAAACGACGAGGAGCCTCCGAGGAAACCCCCCACACTTGCGCCCGTTCCGGAAACGATCGCATCGACCGTCGAAGCCTCGATCGTCGTTGGTCCGCTCCAAGACTCACCCACCAAACCGCCAGTGGCCGATGAGCCGCTCACACTGCCCTCGAAAGAACTCGAGCGAATCAGCACCTCGTCGCCGGTGGCAGAAAGATACGCCCAACCAACCAGACCCCCAAGTTTGTGTCTGCCCGAGATCGATCCGGACGACTCACTCCCTATGACCTGAACCCCGTAGCTAACGAGTCCGAAGAGGCCCCCGACGTTGTCGTGTCCGCTGATGTCCCCGGCAAAGGTGCTCGCCGAAACCGTCGCGTAGCCGTTCACAGCACCAACGAAACCGCCCACGTAGTCGGCTTGGGGTCCGACGAGATCGGCCGCGACCGTGGTCGCCGAGACACTTGCACTCTGGGCGGACCCGGCCAATCCTCCAAGATTCGGCTGACCCGCGTTGACGATGGACACGTCTCCGTCGAACGAGCTGTCCACAACTGACAATTGATGTGCGGTGCCGACCATTCCTCCAACGCCACCGTTAGTGCTGGTCACCGTGGCAATCACGTCCGTATTGAATATCGATACATAATTCGAGTAGTCGACGGTTCCGATCAGCCCGCCAACCTGTTGCAGACCCGACGCCGATCCAGTGACACCGCTGTCGGAGATGAGGACATCCCCATCCCCGACGAACCCGAGAAAGCCCCCCACATAAGACCCGGTTGCCGATACAAGACCGTTGACATTGCTTCCCGAGATAGACGTCGGGACCACGCTGTTGCCGATCGCACCGACGAGGCCGCCTGCGTATTCACCGAATGGGGATGAAGCACGGGTGACACGAACGTTGCCCCTGTAGTCGCTGTTGGTGATGGTGACTCCCGAAGTCGATCGTCCGATCAAACCTCCGGCATTGGCATTCTGGGCGGTGACGTCGCCCACTGCCTCACTGTTCACGATGGTGACCTGACTCGCGCCTTGGCCCAACAGACCGCCGGCACTTTGGTTCGAGGCCGTTATCGCACCATTGAAAGAACTGCCCGAAATGGTCACGGAGCCATTGTTCGAACTTCCGACGAGTCCGCCAATCGACGCCGCCGCGGACAGATTCCCGATCACTCCGCTTCCATTGATGGTGATAGTTGAACCCAGTCCTCCTCCCAGACCAACGAGTCCGCCCACTCCTACGTTAGGAGCGGTCACATCAACATCTGCCACCGAATTGTTGATCAAGGCCACTCCACCCAAAGTTTGACCGATCAATCCACCGACGCCTCCCGGAGCCGAGAGCGAGGTCGTCGACGTGACCGTCACCGCGCTGATCGTGACATGGCTTGCTGACACACCAATCAATCCGCCGTACGAACAACAACCAGGATCACTCACAAATCCGTCCAGCCGCACATTCAGGTTCGAGATCGTTGCTCCCGTGCCCGTGTTGAACAAGCCAACTCCAGAGCCGGACGCATCCTTTGTTGCGTAGAGGCCACTGATGGTCTTTCCCGCCCCGTCGAACGTTCCCTCAAACCCGTGAATCGGCACCCATGGATTCAACGCATTCGTTCCGAGGTTGATGTCGGCGGTCAGGACGAAGTGCTCGTCGAGACACTGAGTCCACGACTGCGTGCCGTTGTAACGGATGTACGCCAACTGAGCTGCCGTCGACACGTGGTATACCGAACCGACGAGTACAGGTGCGTTACTCGTGCCAGTCGGACAATCGAGTGCTGGCGCGGCCATCGCTGGGGCGATGGGTGACACAACAGGAACTGGCACTGCTGAGGCGACCACCCATGTCGCCGTCCCGGCCACGACGCCGATCACGATCATCGAGCCGAAGCGCTTCAACCTGGACTTACTCACACGAGACAGACTAGGTATCCAGTACTGGATCGAAGGTTTTTGCCAACGGTGACACGCCTTAGTCGCGACCCACCGACCACCACGATCGAAATGGTCGGTCGCTAGCCTCGACTTCGGAACGGTGGCAGAGCGGACAAATGCAGCCGCCTTGAAAGCGGCCGGCTCGAAAGGGCCCGGGGGTTCGAATCCCTCCCGTTCCGCCCTGATGGCCCGACCTCGACCCCCTGTACAATCGGCGCAGCCAGGGAGAGGTGCCGGAGCCTGGTTGAACGGGACGTCCTGCTAAGACGTTGACCCCCTAAAAGGGGTCCGTGGGTTCAAATCCCACCCTCTCCGCCCGAGTTGCCCCTGCTCAGACGTTGCTTTGTTGCGATTTCGTGACGATCCGACCACACTGATCGTGGCTTTTGCCATGGAGCGGGGAATGAGTACCTACCAACAGTCCTCACATCCGGGTCCTCTCGACCCGAGCCAGCCGAATCGCCGTCGGCCGCAACGGGACCCTCTCGCGCCCCCGCCCGATTACTTCCGTCGCCGCCTGATCCTGATCGCGCTGGTGGGTGCCCTCATCGCACCGGTCGCCCTCGCCCTGCGGGGTGACGGCAACGGGGTGTCGTCGTCGGCCACGCCGGGAGCAGCCGCGCTCACCCAGATCGACGGATCGAACCCGACCGAATCGACGGTCGTCGGCGCGACGACCACGGTGCCCGTCACCTCCCCGACGGTCTCGGCACCGATCACGACCGTGGCCACCACCGCGTCACCGAGCCGCACCTGTGCATCGACGTATGTCGTGCAGCCCGGCGACTCCTGGTACGCGATGGCCGAGAGAGCCGGCGTGAAGCCAGGTCTCCTCGCCGGTTCCAACGGTGTCACCACCCAAGAACCTCTCGTCCCTGGTGACGAACTGTGTCTGCCGGTTGGCGTCGTCGTGCCACCGCCGCCGTCGACCGAAGAATCACGTTCATCGTCGCAACAGGAGTCGTCGGCTCCCCGATGCGGTCTCGACTACGTCGTCCAAGCCGGTGATTCGTGGTTCGGAATCGCATCGCGCGCCGGCGTGAAAGCCGGCCCACTCGCCGCGGTGAACGGCAAGACACTGGGCTCACCGCTGAAAGTCGGCCAGACGATCTGTTTGCCCGAAGGTGCGCGACGTCCTGCGGCCACGACGACCACACGTCCCCCACAACCATCGGGACAGGCGACCTCTGTGAACGACATGCGCCAAGTGCCGTACAACCCCACACGTTGGTACACACCGGCCGAGGTGGAACAGATCGTGCGCGCGGTGTGGCCCGACAACCTCGAGAACGATGCTCTCTACGTCGTACAACGCGAGAGTCGGTTCAACCCGGGGTCGCGGAGTTCGTGCTGCATCGGCATCTTCCAGATCAACTGGCGATCACACAAGAAGTGGCTCGCCAACTACGGGGTGACGAACCCGGCTCAACTCCTCGATCCCGAGGTCAACGCCCGCATGGCTCTGGTGACGTGGGAGCGGTCGGGAAGTTGGCGGCCGTGGTGCACGTCGTCATGGTGTCCGACCGGCTGACTCCAGCCCGAACAGGGGGTGATCTTCCCCCGACCGTGGGTGGGGCCAGCGATTTCGGCCCCTAAACTCTGAGGGGTTAGCGCTCGTAGCTCAATGGATAGAGCATTTGACTACGGATCAAAAGGTTAGGGGTTCGAGTCCCTTCGAGCGCGCGAGAGACGGATTGCTGTACGAGGCGTCCATGTAGTGTCCTTGGATGCCTCCGATCCCTTCAGTTCATTCCCTTTCGCCGCGCGGGATGAACCGGCGCCTCGGCCATGTCATTGCAGTGGTGGTGGCAACCATGCTGGCCGGAGTGGCGGTGTCGGGCTCCGGAACCTTGGCGAAGCGGCCAATTGATCCCAACCACTCGACACTGTCGGAAAGTGCTATCGCACCAATGGTTGCCTGCCCCGAACCACGAGGATGGTGGGAGCCCGCGGGCAACACCGTCAACCTCGACGCCTTCGCTCTCAAGTACGACTCAGCCGGCAATCTCTACGCTGGCGGCGCGTTCACCAATGCAGGCGGTAACGCACTGAATTACGTCGCTCGTTTGAACGGTAACGCGTGGTCGGCCCTCAGTTCGGGGGTTGGCAGTTGGGTGCGAGCGCTTGCGAGCGACACGTCGGGCAATCTCTTCGTAGCCGGTGACTTCAACACCGCCGGTGCAGTCGCCGCCTCCAGAATTGCGAAGTGGGACGGCACCTCGTGGTCCACTCTCGGCTCCGGCCTCAACCACTACGCCCAGGCCCTCGCCATCGACTCACAGAACAACGTCTACGTCGGCGGTGCGTTCACCAGCGCCGGTGGAGTCACCGCCAACGGAGTCGCGAAATGGAATCCGACAACATCCATTTGGTCGGCCCTCGGCACCGGCCTCAACGGAAACGTTCGCTCCATGGCGGTCGACTCACAGAACAACGTCTACGTCGGCGGTGCGTTCACCAGCGCCGGTGGAGTCACCGCCAACGGAGTCGCGAAATGGAATCCGACCACATCCACTTGGTCGGCCCTCGGCACCGGCCTCAACGGAAACGTTCACTCCATCGCGGTCGACTCACAGAACAACGTCTACGTCGCGGGTGCCTTCACAACCGCCGGCGGGGTCACCGCCAACCAGACGGCGAAGTGGAACTCGACCACATCCACTTGGTCGGCCCTCGGCACCGAACTCAACAGCTCTCCCGGCGCCATGGCTCTCGATGAAGCACACGGACTCGTCTACCTCGTCGGCGGATTCACCGCGACGGCTTCTTCCCCGGCCGTGAATCTCAACGGGGTCACCGTTTGGGACATGCGGTTGGAGCAATACGTTCCGTTCCTCTCGGGATGCGGCGGATCACAAACGACAGGCCTCAGCAGTGGTGTCATGAGCGTGACCGTGAAGCCACAGGACTCACGCACGATTGCGGTCGGTGGTGGCTTCACCAACGCCGGCGTCGGCGGTGCCAATCGAATCGCCACCTGGAATTGGGGGGCACCCGAACCCTCCTCGGGTCAACTCGTCGACAACTTCACGGCGACGACAGGAGGTCAGGTCACGTTCAACGGTCTGGGCTTCATCGGTGTGACCGGCGTGCGGATCGGCACGACTCCCGTCACGAACTTCACCGTCGTCGATCCGACGACGATCACCATGACCGTGCCGTCGGGCCTCGCCACGGGAGTTCCGCTCAACATCAACGTGACCGCCGTCGGTGGAACCGGAGCGGTGGCGACTCTCACGGTTCCTTCACCGATCTCGATCTGGCGAGCCAACCTCGACCCCAACGGTGGAACCTGTCGCGACGGTTCGATCACTCGCTCCACGAGCTGGACGACCGTATTCGTCGGATATCGCTATCTTCCGTCGGCTTTCGACTGCACGAAACCCGGCCATACGTTCTCCGGATGGGCTCGCGCGTCAACACCCACCATCGTCGACACACTTCCGCTGCTCGACGATCCGATCGACTCGACCAAGCGGTATTTCCTCGCGTCGAACGGTGACTTCGTCGCGGTATGGAACCCGACCGAATCCGCCGTTCCAGCACCCGTGGTGTACGCCACTGGTTCGTTCTTCTGTCGCGTGTGCACCCACGCGGTGATGTTCTGGCAGCACCCGCCGAACTCCCCCGTCGACACCACGTGGACGGTCACATCGGATGACGGCCACACCGGATCGGTCGGGTCGATCGACACCTGGCGTTTCGCCATCGTCGGAGAGCTCACCCCCGGATCGACCAGAAGCTTCACCGTGCGAGCCGGCTCGAGTGCAGGAAACAGCACGTCCACTCGCGTGACGGTCACTCTCGGCAACGACTGACCCGTCGAATATTGCGCTCTATCGCTCGATGAATCCATCCGACTGGCTGATGGGGATCTTTCGCTCTGCGCCACGCCGTCGTTCGTCCACGACCCATTGAACGTCGACAACGACTTGATCGCTCCGAAGGAATCAGGTCTCGTCTTCACGATCGGAGACTCCGGGAGCACGGCTATCGGGAAGGTAGAGAACGTTGAAGGTAAGTGTGCAGGGAACGACGACGAAGTTGCCAGTGGCCGCGCTGTGTGGATGTCGGAGGCGACATCGGTCAACTGATTCTCGACTCCTGACAGCCGTGGTCGACTACCCGCCGCATCATCTCCCGGAGCGAGAGAGCATGTCACTGATGATCGAGGTGATTTTCCACTCGCCGTCGATGCGAACCATGCTGAAACCGTCAAACGCAGCGACTGGTTTCTGATCCCGATACTTGATGAAGAATTGCTGATCGACAAAGGCAGCATCTCCAACCACAGAGGTCTTGCGCTCTCCCGGGATCTCCTCGTAACCCTCCTCCGAGAGCCCTTCTCTCATCTGATGCACGACGTATGCATCGAGGTCCATCACAGTGATCGAATCATCGTTCGGAAAAACACGAAGCGCCAGGACACACGGCTCGGTGAAAAGCCTCCTGAATTCCGCCCAAGCAGGCTCGCCTCCGGCCGCGAACGAAATCAGTTCATAGGCACGATCAACCACTTCTTCGGGTGCCACATCTACCTCCCTTTCTTCGACTTGATCTTGTGAACCGGCATATCCCTGCACCCAGCCATGTCCATGACCACCGATCGAACTTCCTTCTGCAGTGATTTCAGGGTCTGATCGGGTTCCCGCCCGTATCCGACGAAGAGTCCGGAACCCTCGACCAACGAAGTGATCACCGCTGCGCGACGTCGCGCAGAAGTTCGAGTCAATTTCCCGTCGATCTCACGGATCAGCTCAGCAACGAAGTCCACCAGTTCGCCATAGACCGCAGACATGGTCGAACCAGCATCGGCGTCGTGGGCGCTCATCGCCCACAAGTGCCAGAACAACATCTGATCCGCATCGTGTTGCGAGGCGAGCCAGAGGTCGATGAGAACAGCGAAACGGTGCTCCGCATCCTCGATGCTTTCCACCGCTTCGAACAATTCGCTCTTGAACTGCTCGGCACGACGGCTGAACACAGCATCGAGAAGTTTGGCCCGGGTCGGCAAGTGGTACTGAAGATTTCCCACGCTGATGCCGACACGTTGAGCCACCGCCCGAACGCTCAGACCTTCGGAGCCGTGCTTCTCGAGGATTTCCTCGGCTGCGTCGAGTACCTCCTCGAGGAGAGCGTCGCCCCGACGGTTCCGATCGGCCATGCCACGAACTTAGCCTTGACATGAATAGGTCATTGACCTATAAATCCTGCATGATTTCTTACGATCCGTTCTCTCGTGGACCACATCCCGTGGGAGTCCGTTCCGAAACATGGATCGATGACTCCCGCTCACGAGAGCTACCGGTCGAGATCTGGTATCCAGCATCGTCCGACGTCCGAGGGGCCGACCTCGATCCGAGTCGACAAGACACGTATGAAGCCGTGTGGACGGCAGGAGATTCCTCAGAACCTCCCGTGCTGCATCAATCCGCAGTTCGCGATGCGTCTCCCCTCACTCTCCCCGGACGGCTGGTGCTTTTCTCCCATGGGTACGCCGGACACCGGCGGGAGGCTTCGTACCTCACCACGCACCTCGCGAGCCACGGATACGTGGTCGTCTCCGCCGATCACATGGGGTTCACTGCCTGGGAAGTCGACGCACTCATGAACAGCGACTCGGCGCCCCCGATCACCGAACAGCGTCACCAAATGGGTTTGGACCGACGGGGCGACGTCCCCTTCCTCGTCGCCGAAGCAACACGTCGCGGTCTTGCACTCGAGGGTCCCATCGGGCTCGTCGGAATCAGCCTTGGAGGATTCACGGCCATGATCGGGCCAGCAGTCGAGTCTCGTGTCAAGGCCACTGTTCCACTCTGTCCGGCCGGAGGCGCGAGTCCGATCTATCCAAAGAACAGCGAATTGTCGCAACTTCTCGACTTCAACTGGCCCGAAGGTGTGTCGTGCCTCCACGGGGTTGCCGACCGAGATTCGTGGCTTCCTCTCTACGGTCAGCTCGAATTGTTCAGCCGAATCACGAGCAGCAAACGAATGGTGATTCTTCTTGATGCCGATCACAATCATTTCTGCGACGACATCGACGTGGCTCACTCTTGGTACAAAGAACTCACTGAGGCGAACGCCGACTATCTCGGTACCGACGAAGCCGACTGGCCAGCGATCGCACGCGCCATCAGACCACTCGACGAACTCACATCGCCCGAGGCCACTTACCGGCTCTGGCAGGGAGTCGTGACCGCGCACTTCGATTCGGTGCTAGGTGACTCCGTCGATGCCGCCCGAGTTTTCGCTGAAAATCTGCCCGCCCGTACGGCCCAATTTGGTGCTCGTATCGTCACGTTTACCGGATGAGAGGGAAGTGGCACCTGACGTTCGACTCGCTTTCGAACGACTGACTCACCGGAACCGCTGATCTGCACACCGGTTGTACGTATCGACAGCGGGGGGCGAAAGAACAAGCACTTGTCGCATCGACCGGGCTCGGAGGATCTCCGGCCAATGCTGGGTCAGACGTGACGTCGAGGCGCTCTCCGAGACGAGGGCGAGCCGCAAGCAGCGCCTCGGTGTAGGGGTGCCGCGGAGACTCGAACAATCGTGCAGTGGAACTGCGCTCGACGATACGTCCCATATACATCACGGCGATTTCGTCGCAGAGTTGCCGCACGACTTCGAGATCATGAGAAATGAAGATGATCGCCACACCACTACTGTCTCTCACCTCTGCCAAGAGCCGAATGACCGACTTCTTCACGATCGAGTCCAGAGCGGCAACTGCCTCGTCGGCAATGATGATCCGTGGTTGAAGAACCAGAGCACGAGCTATACCCACTCGTTGACGCTGGCCACCTGACAAGGACTCTGGTCGCCTATCGATCACCGAGGCCGGGAGATCCACACTCTCGAGAACCGAAGCTGCACGAAGTCGGGCCGATTCACGGTCCTCGGCCAAACCATGTACCCGAATCAGTTCCTCCAGCATCGAGCCGATCGTGAGTGCCGGATTGAGAGCTGAAGCCGGATCCTGAAACACCATCTGAACGACTCGCGATTCGGTCTTCGACCGATGAGTGGAGAGCTCACGACCTTCGACCGAGATCCGTCCTGCCACTGGAACTCCGATGCCCGCAATTGCACGTCCAAGAGATGACTTCCCGCATCCGGACTCACCGACCAACCCCAGGGTCCGTCCAGCATCAAGGGTGAGATTCACATCGTCGACCGCAGTCAGTTGCCCGGATCTTCCAATTGGATACCGAACGGTCAGACCCTGTACCGACAAAAACGCGCTCATGACGAGGCCTCGATCAGGCGACGTGTGTATTCATCGACAGGATGACGCAAAATCTGCTCGGTCTCTCCTTGCTCCACGACCCGACCTTCCTGCATCACCACGATCCGATCACATACTTGACTCACGACGGCCAAGTCGTGAGTGACGAGGATCATCGCCAGACCTCGGGATTCCCTGAGACTCACGAGCAACCGGAGTATCTGATCCTGGACCGAGACATCGAGAGCAGTGGTCGGCTCGTCGCACAGAAGGATTTGCGGCTCGGTCGCCAGCGCCATGGCGATCATCACACGCTGGCGCAGCCCTCCAGAGAGCTCGTGTGGCCACGATCGAGCTCGTCGCTCGGGATCGGCGATGCCGACCTCACGCATCAATTCGATGGCTCGCTCACGCGCCTGCTGACGAGAGAGCACCCCTTGCGATCGTGGACCGATCGTCACCAAATTCCCGACCCGCATCGTCGGATTGAGCGAGATCATCGGCTCTTGAAAGACCATGGCGACCCCTCGTCCGAGGCGCAAAGGTGCGTTCGCATTCGATCCTTTGGTGGCGATCACCCGTGCCGAGCCACTGGTGCATCGAACTCCGTCGGGCAGAAGGCCACAGATCGCGCGCAAAGTAAGACTCTTACCCGACCCCGACTCTCCGACCAATCCGACCGTCTCGCCCTGTCGAAGTCGAAGGTCGACGCCTCGGACGAGCTCGAGCGCTGGGCGACCGGTGGTTGCAACACGAAGATCCTCAACCTCGAGAATTGTCTCGCCCATCACTTCTGCGCCACCTGTCTTTCGAATCCGTAGGCAACGAGCGAAAACCCGATCCCCACGATCACGATCGCCACTCCGGGTGTCACCGATAGCCACCATTCGGATCGAATGCGATCGACACCATCAGCGATCATTCGTCCCCACTCCGGATCAGGAGGCTGAACTCCAAGCGATAGAAACGACAGAGATGCGAGAGCGACGAGAGCCAAGACCGCATCGCTGGCCATGTACGCGTATACCTGAGGCTTGACATTCGGTAGGACATGACGAACTAGAACTCGTCGATTCCCGAGGCCGGCTGCCCGCGCAGCGACGATGAAATCGCGACTCTTGAGTCTGAGAACTTCGGCCCTCACCAGCCGGGCGTAGCCAACCCAGGAAATGCATGCTGACGCCACGATGAAACTCCGCGCCCCTGGACCGAGAAGGAACACTAAAGCAACGAGGAAGATGTAAACCGGAAAAGCCTGAATGACGTCGGCGAATCGCATGACGATTGCGTCGAGTCGTCGACCAAAAAAGCCCGATAGAACCCCAAGAGCGATTCCGATCCCGGCTGGCACGAGGGTTGCAACCGCAGCCAGAGGTACGTCGATACGAGCACCGTGCAGCAAACGGCTGAAGACGTCGCGGCCCAAAAGATCGGTGCCCAACCAGTGCTCGCCTGATGGAGAGGCCAACCGGTTACGAACGTCCTGCCCAAGCGGGTCATGGCTCGTGATCAACGGAGCCAAGAGTCCCAACAGGAACACCAGGCCCACGATGCTCAATCCTGTGGCCAACATCGGATCGACACGACGGGTTCGACCACTCATCGACGCTCGATCCGCGGGTCGAGTAGAGCAATGATGAGGTCGCCAACGACATTGAAGAGAATCACGCCCACGGCGAAGACCACGGTCAGTCCCTGGACCACGTTGACATCACGATTGATGGCTCCAACGACCATCATTTGACCCAGACCAGGAAGCGCGAAGGTTGCCTCGATCAAGACCGTGCCGGAGAGAACCATGCCGGCCAAGGAAGCGAACAGGGCCACCGTCGGAACGAGAGAATTTCGAAGGACGAAGTGCCGGAACAAAGAGATACCGGTGACACCCACTGATCGACCTGCTGCCACGTATTCCGACCGAAGGACTTCAAGCATCGAGGTTCGCAGACTCCTCGTCGTGACTGGCACGAGCGAGGCCGTGAGCGTTACGCACGGCAGCACAATTGCCCGGACTCGTTCACCGAAGTTCTCTCCCCACCCACCGATCGGGAACCAGCCGGTTGGCCGAGCCACGACGATCAGAAGCACGATTCCCAGCCAGAAACTGGGAACCGCGAGACCGACCGAGCCTGTAACCAACACGAGTCGATCCACGAGTCTTCCGGGTCGCCGTACTGCCAGAAGTGCCAATCCGAGGGAGACAACAGCTGTGACGAACAAAGACGTCGACACCAACCACAAGGTCACGGGAAGGTTTTGACGAATCAGATCGGCGACCTCAGAGGCGCCATTGGTTGTCGAGCCGAAGTCGCCCTGAACGAGTCGACCGAGATACCTCCACATCTGGACGCCGACGTTGTCGTTGAGACCTAGGTCCTCACGTATGGCCTCGACTTGTTCCTCAGTGGCTCGCGGACCAGCGACCTGTCGTGCCGGATCACCCGGTACGAACTTCAGCAGGGCAAAAGAGGCGATCAGCACCACCAGTAACACGGCGAACCCTTGCAGGCTGCGCCGCGCAACGAACTGGAGCATGTCGGTCGATTATCGAGCGATCGAAATGCCGTCGGCGTACCAAATCGCGTAGCGAAGTCGGTTGAAGCCCGTGATTCGAGGTGACACTGCATCGATCGGCGAATAGTTGTACAGACCGATGACTGCGTTCTGAGACCGAGCATCATCCTGAATCGCAGCCGCCGCTGATTCCCATGCAGTGACGTCAGGAGTGGATGCTCCACCCAAGAACTGCTCGTAGATGAGTGCCGAGTCGGCCTGCGCCCACGGGTAGTACAACGCCGCCAAGGCGCCCACCGGGTCGAGAATCGTCGGAGAGATCGCAGCGAGTTGCAGGATCACCATGTCGAAGTCACTCGACGAAGCTCGTCCTACCACCGTGCCGTTGTCACTTCCGTTCAGCGACACCGATACGCCGACTTCTTCCAACTGTGCTGCCAAAACCTCCACGGTCGCCCCGATGACGCTCGAAGCGCTGTCGTAGAGGAGCTCGAGTTCGAGGCCGAGAGGTTCGAGAACGGCCCGGGCCGCATCGGCATCGAAGGTATACGGGGTCGACCCCTCGGCCCATCCCGGGACGTTGATCGGGAGAACACCGGTCGCTGGCTCACCCGATCCCTCGAGAAGAGCGGCCAACTCTTCTCGATTGATCGCCTGCGAGATTGCCGCGCGAACCGCCGGGTCGGACAGTTTCTCGTTGCCTTGATTGAGTGTCAGCAAGGTGATGGGAAGCACTCCTGCGCTCTTCACGAACGACGGATCGAGGTCGAGTGCCGTGAACGGGTCGACGACTTCGACAAGATCGAGCTCTCCGGCTTCGAATGCGAGAAGCTGCTGGTTGGGATCCAGGGACGCTTCGAAGACGATCTGATCGAGTTCGCTGCCACCTCCCGGGCCATTCCAGTGATTGGGATTCGCCTGAAGAACGATCGTCTCGGTTGCACCGGGGTTGTTCCATTCGGCAACAGTGAAAGGCCCGGCAGAGATCGGCGCCTGGAAGTATTCGTCTTCTGACAATCCCCCGAAGTCACTCGGATAAACAGTCGAGTTGCACCACATGAAGAGGTACGGCAACAGCGAGTCCGGTGCCACAAGATTCACTCGAACGTTGAGAGCATCAACAGCTTCGGCGTTCGCTATCGATGCGTAGAGCACCCCGTTGAACGCCCCATTCCGCCACTGATCGATCGAGAAGACCACGTCTTCAGCCGTCAGTTCCGAGCCATCGCTGAAGGTCAGACCCTCTCGAAGCGTGATGGTGTACGACATCGTCGCCTCGTCATACGTCATGCTCTCGGCAAGCCCGGGAGCCGTACCCTCGCCGCTTTCCGGCACCCGGAGAAGGGTGTCGTAGACCAAAAGGTTCATCACGATGGATCCGGCACTCAAACAGTTGTCGCCTTTGAAGCCGTCGATGGGCCAGGGTCGGCCGACATTGAGAACCCGATCGGCTTCGGCCGGAAGAGTCGAATCGCTCGCTTCGGCTTCCGTCGTCATCGTTGATTCGGCTGTTGCTCCCGAGTCGGGGGCCGAGGAAGACGATCCGCCATCGTCTCCGCCGCACGCAACCGTCAAGAGAGCCACCACGACGAGTGACGACAACATGAGATTTTTTTTCACGGGCCCCTCCCCTATCGATCGATAGACTAGGGTCAGGCTACACCGACACGACATCGGTGTCCAGAAACCCGAACGGGGTCACCTTGAAGATCGGCGCCGACGACCTGCAGTCCACTCCGAACCGAATTCTCGCCGAAGCCTCGAAGCTCTTCGCCTCTCATGGATTCCACGGAACGTCGACACGGGATATCGCACTAGCGGTCGGAATCAGGCAACCGTCGTTGTTTCATCACTTCCCCACGAAACATGCAATTTTGGCTGCATTGCTCGACCTCGACCTCGATGTTCTCGATCGTCGGATCCGCCTGATCGTTCGATCAGGTGAGTCGTCCGCGGTGAAGCTGCACTGTCACCTCGTACTCGACATCGTGCACATTCTCGAATTTCCTTTCGATGTGCGCGGTCTTTACGTGAAGAACGAGGAGGTTCCTGACGGTTCCGAGTTCTCGGCTCAGCGAAAGAAATTGGCTGGGGTTCACAAACACATCAAATCGATGGTCGAGATCGCTATCACCGAGCGCGAGTTCGTCGACATCGATCCCGAACTGGTCCGTCAGCTCGTCTCGGCTGCCTTCATCGGTGTCATGTGGACACGAGGACCTTCTCCTTCACGCCGCGCCGACAAACGCGCCAACGAGTTGCCTGACTTCATCGTTCGAGGATTGCTCGCCGATCCCACGTCCCTCGACGAAGTCGTCGATCGTTCGAGACGACTGCAGGCTGTGGTCACCGCCGAACTCTCGGTTCCACGTTCTCCTACTTCCGACTCCCGCTAACCTTCCTGGAGCGGCGTCCGTAGCGCAATGGATAGAGCATCTGACTTCGGATCAGACGGTTGGGGGTTCGAGTCCCTCCGGGCGCGCCAGAACTGTTCGGCTGATTCAGCCTCGATCGGCCAGAGCCCGTAGTGCTTCACGGGGACGTGCCGCGTTCAGGCCGTCGGCGCCCATCGCCAACAACTCGGTGTAGAGCTCGTAACTCTCACCACCGTTGGGCCAGACCCAAGTGACGAGACCGGCCGCCTTGGCCGCTTCCACATACGCCGGTGTGAACACTTCGATGCCTTCGTAGACCGGTGGCACCTGCATGATGCGTGCCCAATCCGGTGGTGGCGTCCCGCCCAACACGAACGCGGTCGAGACATCGAGACCCGGTGTCATGGCGACCGTCGGCGCGATGCCGTGGAAATAGTCGACCATCGAATCGTCGAACGAGGTCACGATCGCTCGATCGAGCGCGTCGTATTCGGTGAGCAGTCGTGCCAACTCGTCGGCGGCTGCTGTCGCCTCGGGGGCACGCCGCTTGATCTCGATGTTGAGCACCCAACCCGGGAAGGTCTGCAACACCTGTTCGAACGTCGCGATGGCGAAGTCGTCCGGCGTGAATCCCTCCGGCGCGGGCTTCACCCCGGTGCGCACACCGCGCCACAGGTAGGCGTCGTCGGGCTGGTCGGCACATGTGCACGTTTCGGTGAAGAAATGAGCATTGTCGAGGGCCCGCACTTCGTCGAATGTCGCCTCGTGCACGACGAGATCGGCGTTCGCCGTGCGTCCGGTGTCGTCGTCATGGTGCACGACCAGCACGCCGTCGGCGGTGAGCCGAACGTCGAGATCGAGAACGTCGACGCCCGCGATAGCCGCAGAGATGTATCCGTACATCGAACTGTGCGGACTCTCCTCTTCTCCGCTGGCATGGGCCAGAACGATCGGTCGCCCGAGCGCCAGTAAGTCGTCGACGGTCGATACCACCGGTTCGGGGATGAGGTCGCGGGCCGAGACGGATTCCGCAACGACCGTGGTCGTCGTCTCGGTTCCTTCGGTGTCGACACTCACCGCCGACGAGTCCACTGACGTTGGCGTCTCGTTCGACGATTCGGACGCACCCCCTCCGCAGGCGGAGAGAAGAACGATGGGGAAGAGGACGAGAGCAGAGGGCAACCGACGACGAGTTCTCACGTCGTCACTTTGCCAGCATCCACCCTCCGAAAGCGGTATTCGGCGGAATGTAGAACCCGTCCACGACTCCGCCACCCTCACGGGTTCGGCGGTCGGGGCCACCGACGAACGCACCTGGGGCAGTCCCCGTCAGGTCGTCGAGTTCCGTGGGTTTCCACACCGCGACCAGGTTCGTGTTCGCGGCGACGAAATACCGCTTCTTCCCATCGACCGGGTCGACGAGAAGAGGCATCTTCACGACGACGGTCGGCGCGGCCTCATCGGCCCAACCGTCGAACACGAAGCCGACTCGCGTGCAATCGCTGGCCGACGGCAGATAGCGATACCCGACGAACACCGACACCTTCGGCTTCGTGAACCGACTCGACCCGTCGCGGCACTCACCGCCCGAAGGATCGAGAGACACCCTCCAGATCGCGATGTTGATCGGACGACAGCGCGTCGCGTCGAGTGCGCCGACCGTGATCGCCCGCAGCGCGGGGAAGCCGTCGTTCAGATCGGAGCGAACGCACCACACATTCTGCAGGTCCCACCCACGTGATTCGAGAAATACCCCTGACTTCAGTTCGCCGACCGTGATCTTCTGCGCATTCGGACACAGAACGTCAGTGCAGAACGTCTCCGTGATCGTGGTCGTGGCGCTGACTCCCGATTTGCCGATCAGCGAACCCTTGTCGGATCCCGTCGCCGTCACCGACCCCTGGTAGTAACTGTCGACCAACGTGACGTCGTCGTTTGCCCAGCCGGCCAACCCACCGATCTCATCGGCACCTGTCACCGATCCGAGAACGAAACTCGAACGGATGATCAGATCGGCGAACGTCTGACCCATGATGCCTGCGACGTCGTCACCCGTTCCGGTGACCGACCCGCGAACGAAACTTTCCTCCACCGTCAGGACGCTGTTGGGGGCGAAACCCACCATCCCGCCGACCCGTTCGGTTCCGCTCACGTTGCCGAACACGTGGCTCGTCGTGATGGTGGTCGGCAAGATGCCCGAGATCATGCCGACGAACCCTCCGATGTCGGATCCGGGGTCGCTCTGACCATTCGCCGTCCCGGTGACGTTCCCTTCGACGCTCGAACCATCGATCGAAACACCGGCGTTGGGCACGAATCCGGCGAGACCGCCGACGTATTGCCGACCGCTGACGTCGCCGACGACGCGCGACGTCGACATGATGAGTCCCGAAATTCCGGTATGCATCCCGACGAGGCCGCCCACGTTGCTGCCCGAGCTCGAAACCAATGGATGAGGGGTCGCGGTGACATCACCCGTCACCGTGTTGCCCGTGAACGCGACCGATGGGCTCGTCACGTATCCGACCTGACCGCCGATGTAACCCGTTCCGGACACGTCGCCGACGACCCGGTTGTTCCGGACGATCATCGTTCCGGATCCGCCCTTCATTCCCACGAGTCCACCGACGTTCTCACCCGTACCGATCTGGGCCACATCAGGAATGCCCGTCACGTTGCCGACCACGTCGTTCCCGTCGATCATCGCCGCGGCGTTCGGCAGGAAGCCGATCAGACCCCCGACGTATTGCTGCCCCACCACGTTCCCCTCGACGGAGGTCGTGGTGATCGAGATCGTCGCCCCTCCGGTGAAGCCGACCAAACCGCCCACGTCGACTCCGGTGCCGGTCACGTTCCCGTCCACCGTTCCGTTTTCGATGGAGACCTCCGAGTTGGGGGTGAAGCCGATGAAGCCACCCACGTAGTCCTGACCGACCACGTTGCCAGTCACGGAATGCTCGCTCAGAGCGAATGCGTTCGATCCACCCAGAAACCCGATCACTCCACCCACGTCGTCTCCGGATCCCGTCACGTTGCCGACCACGCTGCTCGATGTGATCACGACCGAGGAGTTCGGTACGAAGCCGATGACGCCACCCACGTAGTCATCTCCCGAGACATGTCCGTTCACCGAACTCGACGTGATCGACAACGGGTGAATCGACGAGTGCATTCCCACGATGCCACCGCTGTCGTCGCCGGTCGCGGTGACGTTGCCGGTCATCGGGCTCGACGTGATCGTCACCGGGCCGTTCGGGTTGTAGCCGACGATGCCACCCACGTAGGAGCCACCCGACACGTTTCCGGTCACCGGACTCGACGTGATGGTCAGCGAAGGGCCGGCTGAAATACCGACGAGTCCGCCGGTGTTGTTTCCACCTCCGCTCACGTTGCCCGTCACCGGGCTCGATGTGATCGACACTGCGGCGTTGGAGACGAACCCCACCAATCCGGCGGTGTTCGATGTTCCCGATACGTTGCCGTTCACTTGACTGGCCGAGATCGTCAGGCTCGATCCGGTCGCCGAACCCACCAGTCCACCGACGTCAGTTCCCGACCCGCTGACGTTGCCCGTCACGTCGACATCGGTGATCGTCAACGGACCGACGGCACTCCCGACGAGTGCACCGACTCGAGTGACCGCGTTGGCCGAGTTCGCGATGGTGATGTCGAGATCGGCGAATGTCGCCCCGTCGACACCGACATTGAACAAGCCGCTGTCGCTCCCCGCCAGCACGAGACCCGTGATCGCGTGTCCGTCACCGTCGTACGAACCAACGAAGCCCGCGATCGGCGTCCACGGTGCCGCGGTGAGGGCGATGTTCGCGGTCTGCACGAGAGCTTCGTCGAGACAGTTGGCATCGGTGTTCAGGGTTTGCAGGTTGGCCTGCGAGGCCACCACGTACGTGCCACCCGTTCCGGATGTCAGCGAACAATCACCGGGGGCGGCCGAGACGGCAGTCGGAGCGACGACAGCGACGACGATGGTCGAGGCGACCGTCAGCCATCGCAATGTCGACGAGAGACGATGGAGAACAGGGTTCCGAACCATTGAATGAAAGTACAACAAGTGCGACTTTCGGGCAAGAACTCGGTACCTCAGGTCTCAGCGGGGGCGGCGAGGTTGCGGCGACCGCTCAGGAACGCCGCCGAGTAGAGCAACAAAGCGAGAATCAAGAGAT
>VFQT010002570.1_pt1 | contig 18321 bp, 9 predicted proteins | sample 3512381 | NCBI WGS metagenome assembly VFQT01 (sample SAMN10412376, study PRJNA504923) | tailings metagenome | isolation source: Relicate 2 Philex TSF3 active mining site | place: Philippines: Tuba, Benguet | collected 2017-08-29
AGTCCTCCGAGGAAGGCCTCGACATGGAGTTCAACTCCCTCGAGGCCCAGCGGGAAGCCTGCGAGGCCTATGTCGCCAGCCAGCGGTCTGAAGGCTGGGCAGCCATCCGCGAGCGCTATGATGATGGCGGGTTCTCGGGCGGCACATTGGAGCGCCCTGCCCTCAGGCAGTTGCTCAAGGACATTGAGGACGGCCTGATCGACGTGATCGTCGTATACAAGATCGATCGTCTCAGCCGCTCGCTGATGGATTTCGCCAAGCTCGTCGAGGTGTTCGACCGGAACAACGTGACCTTCGTATCCGTCACCCAGTCCTTCAACACCACGACGTCCATGGGGCGACTCACGCTCAACATCCTGTTGAGCTTCGCACAGTTCGAACGCGAGGTGATTGGCGAGCGCATCCGCGACAAGTTCGCAGCCTCCCGCAAGCGAGGCATGTGGATGGGCGGGTTTGTGCCGATGGGTTACGATGTCAGGGACAGGAAGCTCGTGGTCAATGAGGGCGAGGCCCAAACGGTCCGCATGATATTCGAACGGTTTGTCGCCCTCGGCTCTGCATCCACACTGGCACGGGCACTCCAAGCCGAAGGGGTGCTCAACAAGCGTGGCAAGCGCATGGACAAGGGTTTCCTCTACAAGCTCGTTAACAACCGCGTTTATCTCGGCGAAGCCGTTCACAAGGGCGTTTCCTATCCCGGCGAGCATGAGGCCATAATCTCTCAGGACCTCTGGGACAGCGTCCATGCCATCCTGAAGGAAAGCCCCCGCGGCCGCGGGGCCAAGAACCGCATCGGAACCGACGCCCTGCTCAAGGGCATCATCTTCGCTGCCAATGGCACCGCCATGACGCCGACCTTCACCCGGAAAGGCGAACGCCTCTACCATTACTACGTATCCATGGACCTGCTGCGGAACCGTGAGAGGCCGGAGGATTCTGGCCCTGCGCGCCTCCCCGCTGCCATGGCGGAAGGCGCGGTCATCGCCGAGATGCGGCGCCTTATCATTTCCCCGGAAGTCACATCGCGGGTGCTGGAGGCGTGCCGCCAGTCCGGCGACGGGGTGGATGAACGAGCGGTCATTGAGGCGCTCCGGCGGTTCGACGGCCTCTGGGCTTCCCTTTTTCCGGCGGAGCAGACCCGCATTGTCCGCCTCCTTGTAGATCGCGTTACGGTCAGCCCCCAGGGATTGGCAGTCGATCTCAGGAACAATGGTATCGCCACCCTCGTACGAGACCTGCACGCTGGCGCCAATATGGAGGCAACTCAGTGAAAGGCCCCAATGACAACATCCGTATCGTTATCCCGCTCACCATCCGGCGGCGCAACGGGCGGCCCAAGATCCTGTCGCCCGATGATGTGGCGAGCCATCAAGCTCGCGCCCAGGATCCCCATATCCTGAGGGCTCTTGGCCGAGCCTGGGCTTGGAGGCGGCGTATGGAAAGCGGTGAGGTCGCCACCGCAAGTGATCTGGCAAAGCTGGAGGGTGTGACGGAACGGTTCGTGAGCCGGACCATGAGGCTCGCCTATCTTGCGCCCGACGCACTCGAGCAGTTGCTGCTGGTGCGGCAGCCGACTGCCGTGTCGGTACACGGTCTCGTCAGCGTGCCGTCTGCGCCATGGCGGGAACAACCCGCGCGTATCTTTGGCTGCGGGTGTCCTTGAGTGAGGTTCCCGGAAAACCCTTCCACCGGCCACGTGGGAGCCCGACATGCCGCGTTGAATGGCCATTAAAATCCAAACGCGCGGGAATTCGAAAAGCACGAAAATTCCTCCTTTTTTCTGTTTTTATTCAATGCTTTACAAGACCATCGATTTGCGGAAATGACACGGTTTGTGTAATTTTCTTGAAGCTTTCAAGGCCGCAGACGCCCATCCACCGGAAAACACCATGACAGCACAAATCCCCGACTGCCTGATCCATCACGGCCGCAAATTCGATCTCTGCGATGCGCCGCTTTACACCTATTTGAAATGCCTGCCCAAGGCGCGACGGCCGCGCTTCCGACCACAGACCACCGCCAACTGGCGCGGCTATATCGCCACCTGGGAGATCATCGACGGGAGGTTGTTCCTGACGGGTATCTCGGAGGCCGCCGTCGAAAAAGACGGCGAAATCCACGATGCAACGCTTGAGACCGTATTCCCCAGAGGTCCTTACCCCAAGCCCGCGACCTGGGTGACGGGCGCACTGCGGTGTCCGGAGGGACGGCTCCGATCCTATGCCCACGCCGGCTTTGCGAGCGTCTACGAGCGCGACAGGCTGTTCATATTCGAAAAGGGCGTCCTCGTCGAAGAATGGCTGCGGTATAATCCCCCAGCTCCGCTTCATTACCTGATCAACTCAGATGGCAGTCGCTCCTTTTCGGGAGCATTCACAACGCAGGCGCTCAACCCGGAGGAAGATCCGTTCCCGGGTAATGTCCCGGTTGAGCCATGGCGTGTATGGGGCGACCCCAATTGGGATGTCTGGAATCCGGACGAGAAAAGTGAGGAATCACAGTACTTCATCGCCGGCTACACACAACTGAGATAGAGAATACTGATCACCGCCACCTGATCACATTGCCAGAAGTGAGACGCCATGAGCAGGTTCTGGAAGTGGACGCATTTCCAGATCCGCTCACCGGGCCTAACCGGGCTTGCCCCCGCAATCAGACTGAGAGATATTCTACAAAAAAACTTGCCTGACCGATTCAGGCATAACACCAATTCGGTTTCCTGCGATCGAGGGTACGGGTGAGCATCAATGAAGGCCTTTGAATTCGAGCATCAACTCGTAGACTCCTACGCTCGCTTTTCGCGGTCATTCACAACTATTCGCGCCGACGATCTCAGAGCGGAGGTGGAGAGGCAGTACAATGCTGGGCGCTTCTGGCCGGACGCAATGCTGTCCCTCAATCCTCGCTATCTGTCTGGCCCGACTGTCGATGACCTGGTCGCGTCCGGCGACCTCGATGACGCTACTGGCAAAATCTTCAGGTTCGGCAGCACGCCGCTCCGTTTTCACCGGCATCAGGCTCAATCAATTGCGAAAGCAAAAGCCGGTCAGAGCTATGTTGTAACCACAGGAACCGGTTCCGGTAAGTCGCTATGCTTCTTCGTCCCAGTTGTTGATGCGATCATCAAGGCCAAAAAGGCAAACCGCCCCCGCGGCACGCGTGCAATCATTGTTTATCCGATGAATGCCCTTGCCAACAGCCAGATGAAGGAGATCGAAAAGTTCATCGGGCAATCTGGCCTGCCGGACGACCTTAAACCGATCGTAAAGCGCTATACGGGTCAGGAAAGCCAAGACGAGCGGCAGAAGATCGCAGGCAATCCACCTGATATTCTTCTGACGAACTTCATGATGGCCGAACTGCTCCTGACCCGTCAGGACGAACTCGATGCTCGCGTGATACAAAACGCTTCCACACTCGAATTCATAGTTCTGGACGAACTCCACACCTATCGCGGCCGACAGGGAGCAGACGTCGCCGTGCTTGTCCGGCGCCTTCGCAACCGCTGTGCGCCGGGGCGTCAGCCTATCTGTATCGGCACCTCCGCAACAATGGCCAGCGAGGGCAGCGAAGCGGGGCGAGCAAGAGCCGTAGCCGACGTCGCTTCTCGGCTATTCGGAGCCTCTATCGGCCCCGATGCGGTGATCGATGAATCACTGCAGCGGGCCACTGACGACACCTTGAAACTCAGCGGCGTCAAAGGCAAGCTGGCCGATGTTCTTGAGGCTCCCCTTCCCGATGTGTTGACCGACGATATGTTACGGCAGCACCCTCTGGCCGTATGGGCTGAACTTGCGATTGGTCTGGAAGACGGTCAGGAGCTTAAGCGCAAGAGACCCATACCTTTTGAGGAGGCGGTCGGACTTCTTTCCAAGGACAGCAATGTCCCTCAGGACATTTGCCGTCGCGCACTCGAGCAATTCCTGACTCGCGTCAGTCTACCCGAAAAGGATCGAGGAGGCACGGGCCAGGGCGCTTTTCTAGCCTTCAAGTTGCATCGATTCATTTCCGGCGCTGGCGAGATCTTCACAACCCTCACGGCGCGCCCCAGGCATGTCCTTTTCGATGGGCAGCTCGAAGATCCGGACGCGCCAGGCAACCGTCTCTATCCCACGCGGTTCTGCCGTGAGTGTGGTCAGGAAATTCACGTTGTCACCAAGACCCAAGACGACGTTGGATCGATTTATCTGGCGCGGAACATCGATGACACGCCGCTTGAAAGGGATGAAGGCGACATTGCCGGCTATCTGACGCCTACTGGTGACGGCAACCCGGATTATGCCTTTACCGGCGAGGTCGAGAGCTACCCTGAAGATTGGCGCGAGGAACGCAATGGTATTGAGAGACTTCGCGCCAACCGGAGAAGCCGTCTGCCTCTCATGGTGTCGGTCGCAGCCGATGGACGTAGCTCCGGCCCCGGCCGCGATTTCTGGTTCATCCCCGGTCGGTTTGGGTTTTGCCCCTGCTGTCTTGACCAGCCTCATCCAAGCATGCGGGAGCGCAGCAAACTTGCAGGACTTTCCGGCGAAGGCAGAAGTTCGGCGACAACCCAGCTGATTGTCACCGCACTTGAATGGATGAACCGGCCCGACAGCGGCGTCGACAAGGAAAAGCGGAAACTCCTGGGATTTACCGACAATCGCCAGGACGCGGCGCTTCAGGCAGGACATTTCAACGACTTCCTCTTTGTGAGCCTGCTGCGGGGCGCAATTCTCCGGGCTGTTATCGATGAGGGTGAAGATGGACTTGCCGAGGAGGAGTTTGGCCTCCGCATCGTGCGCGCGCTCGGGTTTACGGCGGCGAACAAGGATTCCCGAATCCATTGGATGCTGGACCCGGCAGCCGGCGCCGTGATTCGCGAGGATGCTCAAAAGTCATTGGCGCGCGTTCTGGCGTACCGGGTCTGGACCGACCTGAGGCGCGGGTGGCGCTACACCAACCCCAACCTTGCCGTGCTGGAGATGATAGACGTTCGGTTTGTGGGCCTCGATGACATCAGCGAGGACGTAGCAAGCCTCGCTGCGATCCTGCCGGAATTTGCACAGCAGGATCTGGCGCAGCGCCGTGAAGTCCTGAGCGAAGTTCTGAAGGCGATGCTCGAAGGCTTGGCCGTCGGCACCGAAACTCTCGACCTGACAGTTCTGGACCCAATTGCGCAAAAGTCGCGCGGGCTTCTACGCTCCCCTTGGTTCATAGACCTGAAGGAGACACTGAAAGGCAGGACCACTCTTTTCCTGAAGGTCCCGGGCGGCGGTCAGGTTGGGCTCCGGGAAGAACAGACCATCCTTCGGGCCGGCCACAACTCCCGTATCGCACGGGCCATCAACCGGAAGAGCAAGCTGGGAACCAAGCTCAAGAAGGACGCCTATCTCGACTTCATGGCCGGCATTATGGCCCTCTTCGAGCGGGAAGGCCTTGTGGCGAAGGTCGAGGTCGATACGGACCTTGTCGGCTGGCGCCTGACGCCTTCAGCGGTACGATTGATCCCAGGAGCTGCGGTTCGTGACGACGCTCCCAGGGGTAATCTCTATTTCCATGAGCTCTATGCCAACATTGCCCGGGACCTAAAGTCCGGCCACAGCACCTATTGGGGCCTCGAAGGCCGAGAGCACACCGCTCAGGTGGCCCAGAAGCAGCGCGAGTGGCGCGAGTGGCGCTTCCGTTATGAGCAGAATGATCGCGAGAGACTGAAGGAGGACATTGCTGAACTGAAGGCCGCTGGCGAGTCAGACCAGTTCCTCCCTGCCCTCTTCTGTTCCCCGACTATGGAACTTGGCGTCGACATTTCGGCGCTGAATGCGGTCTACCTCCGCAACGTGCCTCCGACTCCGGCAAATTACGCGCAACGTGCGGGTCGCGCGGGTCGTTCGGGACAGGCCGCGGTTATCGTCACCTATTGTGCCGCCCAGTCTCCACACGATCAGTATTTCTTCAGACGGCGGGATGAAATGGTCGCAGGCGTTGTGCGGCCACCTGCCCTCGACATCACGAATGAGGAACTGGTTCGCTCTCACCTCCACGCCGTCTGGCTGGCCGAGACGAAGCTTGCCCTCTCGCCTGACATCCCGGAGATACTTGACCTGAAGTCGGCCGGCTACCCGCTGAAGCCGGATATTGAGACCGTCATCAACCGGCCGGCCCTTGCAGAAACCACGCAGCCACCCATGCGCCTGGTGCTCGATCAAATCCTGTCATCGGTGGACAAGACGCCCGTATGGATGGGAGACCCCAGCGAGTTCGTCGCCGAGGTAGCACGATCTGCCCCAGCGAGATTTGACCGCGCCTTTGACCGCTGGCGGGAGCTTTATAACTCTGCCCGCACGCAGTTGATGGAGGCTAATGCCCGCTCGGAGATTACGGGACTCCAAGACAAGGATCGACGCAAGATCAAGGCAGGCCAGATGCAGGCCAGCGATCAGATTGCCATTCTTGAACAGGGAAAAGCATCAAACGGCTCGGACTTCTACTCGTACCGCTATCTCGCAACGGAGGGCTTCCTGCCCGGATATAACTTCCCGAGGCTGCCGCTCTATGCCTTCATTCCAGGCGAGGGCAAGACCGGCGCGTTCCTGCAGCGTGCCCGCTTCCTCGCGATCTCGGAGTTTGGCCCTCGAAGCCTGATCTACCATGAGGGCCGCGCCTATCGTGTCATGAAGGCCAAGCTTCCGCCCGAGGTTCGGACGGGTGACGGATCAGAACTCGCGACCAAGGACATCTATATCTGCTCGAACTGCGGGGCCTGCCACGAAGCAGAAGTGGAGCGTTGCCACGCCTGCAATTCACCCATGGCAGGCGAGATCCCGGTCAAACAAACCCTCAGGATCGACAACGTCGAAGCGGCGCCGGCAGACCGGATCACCGCGAATGATGAGGAACGTGTTCGCCAGGGCTTTGACATCCAGACGATATTCTCCTGGCCACGCCAGGATGGACGGCTGGAGATCACCGAAGCAGAATGCCGCAGTGGAGAGACATCCATTCTCGCGCTGCAGTACGCCAACAGTGCCGAGATCAGCCGCCTCAACAAGGGCCTGAAGCGCAGGAAGGATCAGACTGTCTTCGGCTTCAGCATCGACCCCCGGAGCGGCTACTGGGCAAAGTCGGAAGATGAAGATCCGGACGTCGATGTTCCGCCGGACGTCGTGAAGCCGGTGCGGATTGTGCCCATCGTGCGCGATCGGAAAAACGCCCTTCTCTTGCGCTTTGTAGAGCCGCAGCAGTACCCGCCGGAAACCATTACGACAGTTCAGCATGCGCTGATGCGCGCCATTGAGGTGGTCTTCCAGCTCGAGGAAGGAGAAATCCTCGGAGAGCCTCTGCCCGCCCGTGACAATCGCCGCGCGATTTTGGCCTATGAAGCGACAGAAGGCGGTGCCGGTGTTCTCAACCAACTGATCGAAGATCCTAAATCGCTCTCCACAGTGGCACGCGAAGCCCTTGTGCTGATGCACTATGACAAGGTCGATGAGGCAATCTTGGCGTGTGACGCCACTTTGCTTGTGGACCGGCAAGGCGAAGCTTGCGTTCGTGGTTGTTATCGCTGCCTTCTTTCCTACTTCAACCAGCCGGATCACGAGATGATCGACCGGACAAGAGCAGAGACCAAGCAGATGCTGGTCGACATCGCCCGGGGAACGGTGGTCCTGGCTCCGCAGCGCCCGAAGATTGTCGATCCCGGTTCATGGCCAGCTGCTTTCAAAACTGCTGGCATTCCTGCGCCCGATCTGGAGCCGATCAGTCTGGGTGGAGAAATCCTGCCCTATGTCTGGCGGTCGGAGCGGGTCATTGCCGTAGCAACTCCCCTTAGCGACAGCCTGAAACAGGCAGCACTGGATCGCGGCTGGTCGTTATATGAGCTTCCGGCGACCGCCGATGAGGGCCTGCCGCTGGAATTGATTGCCGTGTTCAAGGATTGACAGAATGACCGTAAACTTTGCTCCCGGCGATCTCGTACGTGCACGCGGCCGCGAGTGGGTGGCCTTGCCTGCGCCGAAGGACGGGCTTCTTGCGCTTCGCCCTCTCTCCGGAAGCGAAGGCGATACGGTCATTCTCGACCCCAGCCTCGAATTGCTGCCGGTGGAAACGGCGCGCTTCGATCTTCCTGAAAATGCCGCCCCAACCGTTCAAGCCAAGGCCGCCCTCCTCGCCGACGCCATGAGACTGACCCTGCGCCGTGGTGCCGGGCCTTTCCGTTCGGCGGCGCAGCTCGCGTTTGAGCCCAGAACCTATCAGCTTGTTCCGCTTCTCATGGCGCTCCGCCAGCAGGTTCCTCGGCTGCTGATCGCCGACGACGTTGGCATTGGGAAAACGATCGAGGCTGGCCTCATTCTGCGCGAGTTGATGGACCGGGGCGAGGTTGACGCCTTCTCTGTCCTCTGCCCTCCGCATCTGGTGGAACAATGGGTTGGCGAACTGAAAGCGCGCTTCGGTATCGACGCAGTCGCCGTCACATCCGGATCCGCCGCCCGCCTTGAAAGAGGCCTCCCTCTGGCGCAGACACTCTTCGACGCCTACCCTTTCACCGTTGTCAGCCTCGACTATATCAAAGCCGAGAAGCGTCGTGAGGGCTTCGCAAAGGCCTGCCCGGATTTCGTGATCGTGGACGAGGCACACGCCTGCGTTGGAACACACAAAGGCAAGCAGCAGCGCTTTGAGCTCCTGTCAGGGCTGGCACGCGATCCCGAGCGTCGGGTCATCCTCCTGACAGCGACACCCCACTCTGGTGACGAAGAAGCCTTTGCGCGCCTCCTGTCACTGATTGATCCCGGCTTTGGCGTGATGAACTTCGAAGACGCGAAGTATCGCGAGCGTCTGTCCCGCCATTTTGTGCAGCGCCGCCGGATTGACCTCATTTCGGGCGAATGGGACGAAGACCGGGCGTTCCCGAAGCACGAGACGGCTGAGTTCCCTTACAAGCTGAACAAGGCGCATCTCGATTTTCAGGAAGCCGTACTGGATTACTGCTTCGGAATCGTCAGCAAGGCCGGCAGCGGGCAGCGGGAACGTCGTCTGGCGTTCTGGGGCACGCTGGCACTCATGCGGTGCGTCGGGTCTTCCCCGGCGGCTGCACTCAGCGCCTTGCGCAACCGGATCAGCAACGAAGCCGACCGTCTGGAGCCGCAAATCTATGACGAGGACGGCGAGGACGAAGATGCCGTCGACCTCGAGCCCAACACCATCTTTGACGCTGACCCGGCGCTGATGGCGCTTGTGGCTCAAGCCGAGGCGTTGGTGGGGACGGCCGATCCAAAACTCTCAGCCCTCATCGACGTGCTGACTCCCCTCATCAAGAAAGGCGCCAATCCCGTCGTCTTCTGCCGCTATCTGGCGACGGCTGAGCATGTGCGGGATGGACTCCGCAAAGCATTTCCGAAACTCGATATCCAATCCGTCACCGGAGTTCTGACACCTGATGAACGGCGAGACCGCGTTGCGCAGATGGCCGCTGATGATGAGGAAAAAACAGTCCAGCGCATCCTCGTGGCCACAGACTGCCTTTCGGAGGGCATAAACCTCCAGCAGCTCTTTGATACGGTGGTCCACTACGACCTGTCGTGGAACCCAACCCGCCATCAGCAGCGCGAAGGCCGTGTGGACCGTTTTGGCCAGCCTGCCGATCTCGTCCGGTCGATCATGATGTTCTCACCCGATAGCGCAATCGACGGCGCGGTGCTGGATGTCATTCTGCGCAAGGCAGAGGATATTCGGAAGGCGACAGGCGTCACCGTTCCTCTGCCGGAGGAGCGCGGTCCGGTCACCGAGGCGCTGATGGCGTCCATGATGCTGAGGCGCGGCGGCGATAAGCAGCAGCTGGCGTTCGACCTGCGCCTCGATGATGGAACCAAGGCGATGGAAGCACGCTGGCGCGATGCCTCGGAGAACGAAAAGAAGTCCCGTGCTCGCTTCGCACAGAACGCCATGAAGCCACAGGAGGTAGCACCTGAGTGGGAGAAGGTTCGCGGGCTTCTTGGCTCCCCGGCAGACGCGCGCCAGTTCATCGAACGCAGCCTCGCGCGCTTCGGCGTACCGCTTGAAACCCGCAAGAACGCGCTGGTCGCCCATGTCCACGCGCTTGAAGCGGGCCTCAGGACACGGCTTGCCGAACATGATCTGACCGGATCGGTCCGCTTAGGCATGAGTGAGCCAGCGCCCGCCGGAACGGCACTTCTCACTCGCACGCACCCGCTCACCTCGACCTTGGCCGAAGCACTCGTTGAAGCCTCGCTGGACAGCGAAGCGATGGTGGGCCTTGGTATTGGCCGGGTCGGCGCATGGCCGACGGAAGCTGTCGAGCGGATCACGCGGATTGCCCTGCTGCGCGTGCGCTTCAAGCTCACGGTTCATGCCCGCAAGGAAAGGCTTCTGCTGGCGGAGGAAGCGGCGCTGGTAGCCCTTCAGGGGCAGTCGGTCGTCGCTTCGGGCGAGCAGGCCCGCAAACTGCTGGATGCCGCCGCGGCGGGCGATCTCGCCTCCAGCGCCCGCGACCGCTTCATCGGTCAGGCGAGGCATGCCCTGCCCGGATTGCTGGATGGGCCAATCGCCGCCTTCGTGAAATCCCGCGCAGACGAACTGGTGCAGGATCACGCTCGCCTTCGCGCCGCAGCTGGTTCCGCGTCCCGTGTCACAGTGGAGGCCGTCCTGCCCCCGGATGTGATCGGCCTCTTTGTTTTGATTCCGAGTGAAGGTTAAGTCATGGCCCGCAAGACGATGACCGATATGGCGGCCTGGCCATCCCTGACGCTGGAAGGTAACCTCATTGCGCCCGCCATGGTGGCGCAGGTCTACGCCTATGGCGCGTCCGAGCAATCGGTGGAGGATTACAGAATCCGCAAGGGCCTTACGGTGCGTGAGGAAATCTCCACCGCCTTCCGCGTCGGCCAGTCGCATTTCGATGCCTTCGCGAAACTCGCCTCCCCCTCGGCGGAGGCGACGAAGCGTTTCTGCAAGGCCTTCCTCGAGCAAACCTTCGGCTTCGATGATCTGGCCCCCGGAACTGGCGCCACCGCCTATGTGGCAGGCGGCCGCGTGCCCGTCGTGGTTGTTCCGCCATCGGAGGAAAAGCTGGACCGCCGCAGCCCCACCCTTTCGGTGGATCGCACGCGCTCGCCCGCCTTCGCCCTGCAGGACTATCTGAACGACCATGACGACGCGCTCTGGGGCCTCGTCACCAATGGCACCCAGATCCGGCTGATGCGGGACAACGCCTCCCTCACCCGGCCCGCCTATATCGAGGCGGACCTCGCGCAGATCTTCCAGAACGATGATGCCGCCTCCTTCGCCGTCCTCTGGCTTCTCATCCACCGCACCCGCTTCGGCGTTGCAGGCGCACCAGCAACGGACTGCGCGCTGGAGCGCTGGCGGGATGCCGGCTCGCGCGAGGGTGCCGTCGCCCGGGACAAGCTTGCAGGCCAGGTTGAGCTGGCGCTCAAGCTTCTGGGCTCCGGCTTCCTCGAAGCCAATCCTGATCTCGCCCAGCGCCTGAAATCAGGCGAGGTGAACCTCACCGAATGGTTCAACGAACTCCTCCGCCTCGTCTACCGCCTCATCTTCCTGATGGTGGCAGAGGACCGGAACCTCCTCCACCCCGAAAAAGCCCCGGCCGAGGCCCGCAAGCTCTATGCCGAAGGCTACAGCCTCACCCACCTCCGCGCCCAGTGCTTCCGCGCAGCGACGTGGGACAAGCACCATGACCGTTATGAGGCGGTGAAGATCGTCTTCCGCGCCCTTGCGCATGGCCAGCCCGCCCTGGCGCTGCCTGCCCTCGGCGGCCTCTTCGCTCAAGACCGCCTGCCGCATCTCGAAACCGCCCGCCTGCGTAACCGTGCCTTCATGGAGGCGCTTTACCGCCTCTCCTGGCTGGCCGAAGAAAACGGCATGGTGCCCGTCAACTGGCGAGCGATGGAAACGGAGGAGCTGGGCTCCGTCTATGAATCCCTCCTCGAACTCCAGCCGCAACTTGGCGATGACGGGAAGAAGCTGCTCTTCGCCTCCGAAGCGGCCGAGCAGAAGGGCAACCAGCGCAAGACCACCGGCTCCTATTACACGCCTGATAGCCTCGTTCAGGCACTACTCGATACGGCACTGGACCCTGTGCTGGACAAGACGGCGGCGGAAGCGGACGATCCCGCCAGGGCGCTGCTGAAACTCTCGGTCATCGACCCCGCCTGCGGCTCCGGCCACTTCCTACTTGCCGCCGCCCGCCGCATTGCCACGCGCCTTGCCCGCATCAGGGCGGAGGGAACGCCCTCGCTGGCCGATTTCCGTCATGCCCTGCGTGATGTCGCGCGGTCCTGCCTTTACGGGGTGGACCGCAATCCGATGGCGGTGGAACTGACCAAGGTCGCGCTGTGGATCGAGACGGTGGACCCCGGCCTTCCGCTCGGCTTCTTCGACGCGCAGATCCGCTGCGGCGATGCGCTGCTTGGGGTGTTCGACCTGAAGGTGCTGCGGGACGGCATCCCCGATGCGGCCTACAAGCCGCTGACGGCCGACGACAAGGATACGGCGCGCTATTACCTGCAGGCCAACCGCGCCGCGACCTCGGGTCAGGGCGGCTTCGACTTCGGCACGGGGCAAATCGCCATGCCAGAGATGAAACCGCTGGCCCTGGATTTCTCAGGCTTCCGCGACCTGCCCGAGGATACGGTGGAGCAGATCGGGGCCAAGGCCACGCGGTTCAAGGAATTGCGCAAGGGGCAGGCTTTTGTTCGGGCAACTGCGGCGGCAAACCTCTATGTCGCTGCCTTCCTGCTGCCCAAGGTGGGCGGTGCGCCGGCGGGGGCCTCAGCCCGTACTGTGCCAACGACGGAGGAACTTTGGCTGGCCCTCAATCACGGCAAGGTCCGACCTTCGATGGTGGACGCGCCGAAAGCAGCCCGCCGCGTGCGGGCCTTTCATTGGCCGCTCGAATTTCCTGACATCATGCAGCGCGGCGGCTTCGACGTCGTACTGGGCAACCCGCCCTGGGACACGATGAGTCCCGATTATAAGGAGTTCTTCTCGGCCTACGATCCAAACATCCGCCACATGTCCCCCGAGGAACAGGAAGAAGCCTACGCCCGACTTCTGAGCAACCCTGTCCTTGCGGCACGCTGGGAACAGCATTGCGCAGACCTCTACGCGGCCGTCCATTTCATCAAGTCGAGTGGTCGATACCGACTGTTTGCGGAAGGAAATCTTGGGAAAGGCGACTTCAACGTCTATCGAATGTTTGTCGAAACTGCTCTTGCGGCCACAAGGAAGGGCCGTGTGGCTTCGCAGTTCGTGCCCGAGGGCCTTTACAACGGGGCGAATGCCACCGCGATCCGGCGAGAACTGTTCTCTGCCTTCCGCCTGGAGCATCTCGCCGGGTTCGAGAACACCAAGGGTATCTGGTTCCCTTCAGTTCACACCGCGATGAAGTTTACCCTGTATGTCGCCTGGAAGGAAGGCAAGACCGAGAATTTCAATGCGGCCTTCCGGGTAAACTCCGCTCAGAAACTAGCCAATTTCATCGCTGGGAGCGGGCTGCGCATCCCCGTTTCTGTGGTTAAAGAGTTCTCACCCGACGCTGTCGCGGTAATGGAGTTTGCGGCGCAATCCGAAATCGACATTTGCACTCTGATGTATGCTCAGTATCCGAAGTTCGGCATGGAAATTGGCGAGTTGCCGTACAGGCACTACATGGCCGAAGTCCATATGGGGAACGACCGCAGTCTATTTAGTGAAGGGAACGATGGGCTGCCCGTTTTCGAGGGTCGAATGATAGATGCCTACGACTACCGCGCCAAAGGTTACATATCTGGGCGCGGTAGGTCAGCCGAGTGGCAAGACTTTCCATTCGGATCGACCCAAAAGCGCATTCAACCGCAATGGCGAATTATCGAAAGCAAGATACCTGAAAAGCTTGGTGATAGGATCACTCGCTATCGCATCGGCTTTGGAGACGTCGCAAGCCCGACGAACCAGCGCTCACTCGTCGCAGCATTGCTGCCACAGAATTCAGTCAGTGGACACAAGGTCCCAACCATCGAATTTGAAAATGGGTCGATCCATGACATGCTTCTTTGGCTTGGCGTTGCGAACTCATTGACGATGGACTTTCTTGTCCGCAAGAAGGTCTCCTTGACGATGTCATATACTATTATGGACAGCCTGCCATTCCCCCGAGATTTCGCAAACACTCCCTCAGCCGCAGCCATCGCGCGCCGGGTCTCTGCGCTTTGTGCCGTGGGTGACGAAATGAAGGCGTTCAGGGAGCAGGCGGCAAGTGCATGCATTCTTGAAGCGCCCGACGCGGTCATCGAGGCGCCCGATCAACGCGCGATCGTTGCCGCCGAGATCGATGTTCTTGTCGCGCGCGACGTGTTCGGCCAATCGAAGCAGGAAATGCTCTACATCCTCGATCCCGATAACATCCTCGGTCCGGATTGCGGGGTCGAGACCTTCAAGGCACTGCGCAACGCCGAGCTTCGCGAGTTCAAGGAGTTCCGGACTCAACGGTTGATCACGGAAGCATGGGATCGGGTTTGATGGATTCAGTTTTCTACAACAGCCAGCCCATTCTGCCCCATGGCGAATACCGGGCCCACCCCCCGGAACCGCCATGCCACGACGCACGGAGCCCGACGACGAATTCGGGGTGAGGGGCATGTGATGAAGGACAACTCTCACTTACTTCTTATCCTCCTGGCCCTGATCGCCTGGTTCATCTGGTTCCGTTTCAGAAAAAGCGAGACGCACAAGCAGCCGACGGCGGAGGAGGAACTGAAGCAGAAAGCTGCTCGGAAGGAGCGGGACGAGCGCGCCAAACGCGATGCAGAGGAAGCAGAAAGGCAGCGCAAGGCTGCGGAGGATGCTGCGTGGCGCGAAGAAGTGGCTGAGGATAAGCAGAGGCGAGACGCTGAGAGGGAGAAGGCACGCATCGAACACCAGCAGGAGCGGGCCGCGAAGCAGGAGCAGGAAAAGCGGGACAGGCAGGCGGCGGCACAGCGACAGGCGGCAGAGGCCGAAGCAAAGCGCCGCGCCGAAGCCGAAAGTGCCCGTCTGCGGCAAATCGAAGAGAACGCCCGGCGCCAGGCTGAGGAAGAGCGCGCACGTCAGCAAGGAAAGGTAGATGCTGCACGGCGCCTGGTTGAGGATGAACGCGCCAGCATCCGCGCTGCTCCCATCGCCGGGGACATTCACCACGCCATGCGTGAATTTCTCAGCAACAACCAGTTCTTCGGTGAGGACCACTCGCCACTCGCCTATGTCGGCTACAAGGTAGGCAGAACGAATGGCCTTCCCGTTCAGGAGCGCCGCCGCAGGCTGCGCGCCTGCTTCCAGATTGAAATCCCTCCGCAGCTCGCCGCCAAATATCAGGCCTGGGGCCTGCCCGTGACCAGCCAGCGCTTCACCTCCATGTGCCAGCACATCGCCATGCTGGCCGACATGCGCCGCGCGCGCCCTAATTATGAAGTGGCGGTGAACGACTGGGAGGCCGATGAGGCGTGGCTGAAAACCGAATATGGCCCCTTGGCCGAGCGACTGCGCCGCGTGGGAATTGGATGATGCCTCACCCTCTGGTCAAAAAGCTGGAACAGCAAAGGGCATGTGACGGATGAAAAGATATTACGATGGCGACCAGATCCTCGCCGATGTCAGCCGCGCTCTGGAGGAGGCCCTTTCCCGCCATGGAGTCGAAGTTTACAGCCTGCTCGGCGTCACCACGGTCCTCGAAGCAATCTCCTCGCCGCTGAAACTCCAGATCCAGAGGATCGCGGGGCACGAACTGGGGAAATTGGGATGCGCCGCTTATTATGCGTCCACCCTGCCCCGCCGCGTTGCCCTGCTGCAGAGCCCGCACAGCCAGAGTGTCAACCCGATGATGGAAAGCATCGCCGTTGCCCTCCAGCGCGCCAAGACGCCACTGGATGAAACCACCCTGCGGCGCAACGCCTATCGCGTGTTCCTGGGCAAGCCACGCGCCACAATCGCTGCGGCAGAAAAGGAAAACAGTTCGCTGTCTCAGGCCTTCTCCTCCGCCCGGGACTATCTCACCGAAGGCAAGATCATCAGCCAGACAGGCACCGGCCTGTGGCGGCTGCACGAACTCTGGGAAACGCTCTGAGACATGATGATCCAGTCACCACAACCTTTCAGCATCCAGCAGGAATGCGACAAGGCCACATGGCAGAACGGCTTCCGCTCCAAGCTGGGTGAGGCTGATGGCTGGGCCGCCTTTACCTCCACCACCGTACCGGGCACGGTCCATCTCGCCGCCGCAGGGGCGAACGGCCCCTGGTTCCTGGCGCTGGATCACCCCGGCGTCATCGAGGAGCTCGACGCGCCTCCAGCCGATCTGCCGGGCCCCGGCGCCGCCCGCTATGCCTTCGCCACGCTTGGACCTCTCTATGCCACGCTCTCGCGGGTCTACCGCCTCTCCGCCAGCCTGCCGAATGCGCCGCTGGTGGAATTTCAAGCGCAGACCAAGAAGCTGCCGAAGGAAACCGAAGCCGAACGCCTCTACATCCAGCGCATCGGCCAGGACATCTTCCGCGCGAGCCTCATGGAATACTGGCAATCCCGCTGCCCCCTGACCGGCATCACCGACCCCGCCCTCCTGCGCGCCTCGCACATCATACCCTGGAAGACTTGCGAAACTGACGCCGAGCGCCTCGACGTTCACAACGGCCTGTTGCTATCCGCCCTCTGGGATGCGGCCTTCGACAAGGGGCTGGTGACATTCGATGATGACGGGAAGCCAGAATTCTCGCCCAAACTGAGCCAGCCCGCGCGCGCGGCACTGCAGTGGCAGTCACCGATTCTGCTCACGGGCAAGCACCGCTCGCGGCTTGCCTGGCATCGCAATACGCTCTTCTTGTCAAAGGCATAGAGGCAGAAATGAGAGTTTTTATCGCCAATTTCGGCCGCGAGAACTTTGAGTGGCCGGTCTGCCATGCTCGCGGTTCAGTCGCGACTATGAATACGGTTACAGCCCAAGCATATTGGGAGGCCGGTGACCGCGAGGGTTACATTCAAGAACAGATGAAAAGAAAGACGGCAGCGGGCCTTACTCCAACGAGACCGGTTGCATCTCGCTGGTTCAACCTGATGAGCATCATCGCTCAGTCCACGGGGGATGTCTGGATTCATCGCGAGAAGGAGCAGTTCTGGTGGACGACGTCGCGCTCCGATCCGCCGATTTTTGAGCCGAAAGTCCATCCATTCGCAGACAAGCTTGATCTGATCGTCTGCCACAAACCTTGTGACCCCTGGTCAAACAAGAACCGCAAGGGTAACCGGCTCGACTGGAACGGCCTTCATCCAAGAGCGCGAGAGTTCCTGTTCACCGAAGGTACGCTTCAGCAACTTGGCGATGACAATGCAGAGTATGCTCTCGCCCTGATCGACGGATCCGACCTTTCACCTTGGCATTCCCGGGCTGCGTGGAAGGCAAAACTGGATAAGTCGCGCGACCGGCGTGGTGTCCTTACAAACTTTAGCCCAAGGCAGAGGGCAGCGGTGCGTATGGCAATGACGGCACGCGACACTGTTGCCGGTGCCAACGGACAGCAAGTATCGCGGACAATGAAGAACAAGGAGTTGCGATTTGTATCGCAGGAAGAGTTCGAGCGTTATGTGCTCGGCCTTCTCGAATTGCAGGACGGGCTATGTGCGGTCACTGGCCTTACGCTTCAATACGACGGAGAACATGAGGACGCTGAAATGCTCTGCTCCCTGGATAGAATTGACAGCGATGGACATTATGAGCCCGGCAACCTTCAAGTCGTTTGCCGCTTCGTGAACCGTTGGAAAGGCAGTGACAACGACGAGGGGTTCAGGCGCCTTATCAGCGTCGTTCGATCAGTCGGCTCCATCTAAGCGCTCCGGCTCCTCCGCACAATTACGCTCCAGCACGCGTACTGCGGGTTCTAATCCTAACGAAGGCGAGAGGACCGTTTACAAAGGTACGGCTACGCAGGATTGTTAAGAACCTGATCTGACTCGATATTTTCCGACCGTACTGATTTCGGGGAAGTACGGTCGGAATGAGACTGTGGGGCTTCTGAGACCAAATTTCGGCTGCGGCGCAGTCTCAGAAGTACGGTCGCCTCAGCCAAACCCTTTTGAAACCAAAAGGAATTTCGACGCTCAACGGGGTTGTGTGGGAGTTTGCAACAGGAAGCTGGCGGAGGGAAAGGTGCTGGCAGCTAACTCTCTTTTGTGGATGCCGCTCCGTTTGCAAGGAAAATCTGAACTTTTAGACATGTGATCAAGTGCGGACTTTTGTCAGGCCTGTCTGCGCGACCGACAAGGGCCGCTGGCCGGGATGGTGATGCGCGGACCGGGTCCCATACT
>VFQT010002571.1_pt1 | contig 18312 bp, 13 predicted proteins | sample 3512381 | NCBI WGS metagenome assembly VFQT01 (sample SAMN10412376, study PRJNA504923) | tailings metagenome | isolation source: Relicate 2 Philex TSF3 active mining site | place: Philippines: Tuba, Benguet | collected 2017-08-29
TATCATCATTTGATGTTGGCTTGCTCGCATTATCATCATTTGACGCTGGCTTGCTCGCATTATCATCGTTTGATGTTGGCATCGACGAGTTGCCATCATCCTGTGTATTTTCATTCCGCGGGTTGTCTTCGCGTGTATTCGCCCCCACCAGTCCACTCAATGTTTCTTGCACAGCTCCCTGGCTTTTGGGGGTATCTTGGCCACCAATCACACCACAGCTAGCGAGGATCATGCCCAACACGGCGATGAGGGTACGCACTCTGTATTGCATATCATGCTCCTTATATTCCAATCAATACATCGTTATGGTTGCATACTCCCCAACAATGCTTGCCAGGATTGCTCCAACACATCGACCTTACGGGCAGACCCTTCGAGGTGCACGCCATACAACGTCCCACCGTCGATCAACAGTAGTTCGTGGCCGTAATATGCATCGCGATCACCTGTTTGCGGCAAACACACGTATTCTTGAATCCCAGCATCATACTGACCGACCTGCATATATTGCTCGGCACCAGCTGTCAGTGATACGCACTGCCCGCCACGTTGCAGATTCTGCTTGGCCATGGCCTGTGCCAGCGTTGCGGTCGTTGGCTCACTCGTCAACACATACCGCACACCAGTCACCGAACGAATGGGGAACTCCTGCCCAATGCGTTCCGGGAACGACTGTTGTGGCACCACCAACCGCAACGGTCCATGTATTACCACACGATCACCCCCCCCGGGCTGACTATGGATACTCATGGCAAGCACACCTACCCCAATCAACACACCGATTGCCCACCAATCACCACGACGATACTGTTGTGCATCGGTACTATCTGACGCATCAAGACGCCCTTGGCGCATCAACCATGCAAACGCTGCTAATACCGCCAGCGCCACCAGTAACCCTGGTAACAACTGCCGGATGCTGGACGCCTGGAGCGCCTCCAACACCATCACGACCCGCAGCACATCGTGCACCCACCACAATACCCCACTCCCGACCAACGCCAATGCCACGACATATCCGGGCAAAGCCCCTGGTTTGAGTCCGCCTAACGCAAACCCGACGACCATGCCGATGGCAATCATCAACAGGGTGTCGACGGTAATCGTGGCCGACAATGCAGCCATCCCACGCATATCAGAGGCTGAAACTAGCGCTAGTCCATCAGCAATCGCCACCCCCAATGCCATGGCAATGGCGTAGATCATGCCATCAATGCGTTCATCGAACTCGACTGTCGGCATGATGGTCAGACGTACCCCCAACCACACGACTCCAGCAATAACCATGCCATGTAACATGCTTCCGAGCCAGCCTTGCCATGTCGCAGTTTGTGCCCATGTCGGCACATCGAGCACCTGCAACACCGGACTCAGCACCCCACCTCCTGCAATAACCCCCAACGCCAAAATGCCCAACACATACTGATGTGGCTCTGGCTCAAGGGCATCCTCGCGAAAAAACACCACTAACCACAACGCAGACGGCAACAACACGACAATCACAGCAAATGCGCCGCGCCACAACGCAGACCACTCGCCAGTCATGACCGTCTCGAGTACTGCCAACAACATCGACACCGTACTCGTCAGTGCAATCACACTTAACCCGGCAATCCAAAATCCATGCCTACCCATGGTACGTACTTGCGACTGTGTCAAAGCATGTTCCTTTCACCGATACGGCACAGCGCTACGTCTTCGCCTCCGTGTGACTCCACAGAGTGACAACACAACACATGTGCGAGAGGTGTTCGCTTCATGCTTCATCGTATATGTTCAAGCGTCATTGAAAGGCAGATATGGGGGCAGGGTCAAGTGACATGTTTTTGCAAAGCAACTATTCAGAATCATCATCAGGGGCAACATACCGTGGTCGGAACGTCGTGATGTGTTTACCCACGATACGAGCCTGCTTGAGCGCGCGCAAAACGGTGCGCTCGTGGACATGCATCATCTTGGCAAGATGCTTGATGGTCACGCAGGCCTGTTGAGATTCCGCCTGCATCACGATATGTTCGATACGCTCAACCAACATTATGTCCTGTTGAGAAGACATAGGGATCATGAGAATGACCGGCACCAAATCGTGGTATTGCAACGGTTTGCCACGCGGCGCGTCTTTGTGTGGTAAATGCCAAATTGATTGATGGGTTGACCCTAGAGCGATTTCACACCAGGCCTGACTGTCTGGCAATATCGCCAGATAACACTGGCGTTGGAAGGGATCATCCAATGCCCGTAGTGCAGTCAATAACGCCTCACCCACCCGCGCCGTCAGCGGTGCAATCTGGGCATAGCGACAACGCTGCAAGACTCCCCATGCATGCATCATCACTTCAAGTGGCGTAATCGGTTGCATCCGATACGTCTCAGCATTCTCAATTGCCGCCAATGCATATTCGACCGCTGGACCATATTGCCGCCGCTGATAATACACCCAAGCTAGCTCGTGTTGCCACAGACTCACTTGATACGTCGGCAACTGGCGTAACCCCTGCACGAGTCGGGACTCCCACACTGTATCCGGCAACTTCCCCTGTCGCTGTGCCATCATGGCAAGTCCCACCAACGCCACAGCATATTCACGCAACTGATGATATACCGCCTCATGGTAGGTTTCTTCGAGCACGGCCAGCGCCTGCGTGTATGCACCGTGTGCCAACCACATCCGCACCTGGGCGCTGATAGCGAGCAGGCGCTGTCGCGTTAATTGCAAGACGGTAGACTGCGAAACCACTATCGGTGCAATACTCATCAATCGATCAAATTGCCCGTGACGTGCATGAACCAAGCACAACAATGCTCCGCTCATCAGATGAGTCAGCACCTCACCCACCTCAAATGTCCGTTGCCATGCTAGATGCAAGTGCTCAACGCTCGGTACATAGGCCATCGCCGCACATGCAATGATGCCCAAATGATATTGCATAAAGGCCACCGTACGCACATTCGCAGTACCTGCCACATGCTCCACATGTGCTACCAACTGCCGCGCCGAGGTCGTATCCCCGACTCGCGCAAGCACATAACTCCGCGTCAGCATGGTCGTAATCTGCTCGAGAATACCGAGAGATGTGGTAGGCAAACGCTCAAGCCATGCTACCCCATTCGCCACTGCTCCATAATCAAAATTGGCATAAATCAGCGTATGCACAATCGTGAATACTGCACGTGATTCGTGGAGTGCTACCGCCCGTGGGTACACCTGCTCAAGGATTTCCATTGCCTCATGCGGCAATCCTCCCCAACGCAGGACCAATGCCACATGCACCATGCACTCCACTTCATGATGCGGTGAACGGTACTGGTGTGTACGTAGCACACCCAAGGCCTGATGCACATGCTCACTCGCCTCACCAAACCGTGCCAGACGTACAATCGTCAATGCTTGTAACCAGCGGAGTTCTGCATCATCATGCCGCTCTAGCAGCTCTTGCATCAAACGTAAACAGCGCCGCATCCGAATCGCATTGCCGTATTGCCACGCGACATTCACCGCATCCTGCAATGCGGCATACGCCAATACATACTCGCCAAGAGCGACAGCATGCTCGATATACGCCAGACCCTCACTGCACTGCAAAGCCAAACGATGCGCCTGCTCATACGCAACATCACTGGTGTCGTCATGACGCCCACCATGCGACATCCAGTACGTCGAAATCCAATACTTCCCCTGTTCATGCATAATCACACCCTGTGCCACCAATACCTCAAGAGCAACGGCAATGTCAATTTCGTGCGGCCAGGGAATCGCTGCCACGACCGCTTCTGGCACAGCATCACGCATCACCTCAAAAAACCGTACGACTGGCACAATCGTATCGGGGATTGCTGTAGTGGCGATCATCAATGGTGGTGCATCCGTGGTGGTAATACGCCAGCATCGCATCTTCGCATCCCAGACGAGTGCCTGCTGATGAATCAACTGCATCAGCACATATCGCACATCTTCGGGAGTTTGACAGGTACGCACCACCACATCCATCAACGCGGCCGCATAGGATTCACCATCAAGTACTCGTTCAATCATCAACGCAATATCATATCGGCCTAGGCGTGGCACCACCAAAGTCTCACTATCAGCCCATACAAATGCCTCTGTCGTTGTCACACACACACCCACACCAATATCTTGCGTGTATGCATCAAGCAACGCCACAAACTCTGCTGATACGTCGTCACACACCAATACCAGTGCCACCTGCTGCGTTATTTCACGCAATAATGCACGTATCACTTCTTTTTGCATCAAAAAATACACAAAACCATCATCGGCTTTGCTAGCTGGCTGGCCCATACGCGCCAGCCCAGCCTGGTATGGAGCGGGTAAGCGTGCACTCACCTGTTGAATCAGTGTGGCCAAACGTTCATTTGTCTGCATCGCAGCCAAAAATCGCCTGACAAACTCATCGCCATGTACCGTTTCCGGTGACACGTTGCTCAACAACACCCGCACCTGCTGGCTTGGTGCCTGACAAAAGGCTTGTGCAATATACGTTTTCCCACTACCCACCATGCCCACCAGCTGTACCCGCTTGGTGGCAGTGCCGCCCACAGCAAACGACTGCCACACACCAGCAAGCTGATCCATGAGCGTCGTATGCAAATGAAACACATTATCACGAAAATCCTGTAGGTGACCAATCACCCGTGCCTCTGATGTCGCACTAGTGTGCTGCTGCCCAACATCAACCACCACTTGGTGCATCCGTGCAAACCATGCCGCTGACGGCGTTTCATCACTGTCAGACTGCTGTTGCAACTGTGTAAGGTAGGCCAACGCATCGTCAGCCATGCCATGCAACAACAACACATACACATATCGCTCATGGAGCGTATCATCCCACGGGCATTCATTGATGAGTGCTTTGAGAAAACGAATCACTCCGAATTGTTGGGCATCATGCGCATGCAGCTGTACAATCCGATACAAACTTTCAACATACCGATCATACAGGCGCTGGGCATAGACTAGGCTCCACCCATACAACGGACGTAACAAAAACGGGCCACGGTAGCGATCTACCGCCCCCACAAGATCTTGCAACGATGCCTCAGCTCCTGTACTCTGCAAAAACTGCTCGGCATCGACTATGACTCGCACCTGTGGAGCCAATGCCAACGAATGCCGGGTAACCACGAGTGCGTCACCAAGCCACCGCCGCAACAGATAAATGGCATTCCGTAGCACATGAGCTTTTTGGCGTTGTTCACCAAAAAGCTCATACATTAATTCTTGCCGCGTGACCGGCTGCCCTCTGACACACACGTAGGCCAGCACGGCCCAGGCCGCCGCTGATTCGTGTTGGGGAGGTGGGGCTCCAATCAGCTCAAGGTGCCCCAACGTCCGCAACATCCAGACTTCATGACCGTGATGTATGGTCGCTATCTGACTCATATGGCATCAAACTCGTCGTTATCTTCTGCAGTACTGCCGGCAATGACACCCGTTGCCAGTCCGTGGTATCGACTTCTATCAACGCCCCTGGCAACAACAACGGCGCTACCCGCCCCTCCAACAATCGCTCACGGAGTTCGACGGCCACAGCAGCCTCTTGATGACCAGGATGCCGCGATCCATCAGCGCCACGCTGCTGATGACGTTCCCACAGGGTAGCCCCGTCACACACCACCAACACTTGTACCCACACCACATCACAATCGGCAATGGCCGCCAATAGCCGTGGGGTGTCACGATCAGACTCAAAATTGGCCTCTACCACACAGTCACGCCCTGCGAGCACCTCAGCCCGCACCCACATCATCACAAGCGCCATGCTGGCTTGGCTGAGCTGGCGTGACCAGGCCCGGTCGCTCCACCCCAGCGTGTCAAACAGCGATTCTTTGTACATGTCTTTGGTCATCAATGGCCACCCCAGCGCTGTGGCAATCTGACGCGCCAATGTCGTCTTGCCCACACCAGGGAGACCATTCACGATGACCACGCGGGACGTCATAGACGCACCACCAGACGATCAACCGTCACTGCATCGAGGTATTCATGATCAATCTCGGCACCACTGGCAATCCCCGTCGGCACCGTCAACGTGCTATCATCGTTGAGGACAAACGGATTAGTCACAATGTCACGCGCATAATAGCGTGCATTGGCGCTCACATCGCCAGGCAGCACAAAGTTGGGCAGACTGGCCAGCGCCACATTGGCAGCCCGTCCAATCCCCGATTCGAGCATACCACCACACCATACGGGGATATCGGCAGCCTGCGCCATATCGTGAATCTGCACCGAGGCCGCAAACCCACCCACGCGGGCCGGCTTGATGTTGATGACCCCACACGCCCGCAACTCAATGGCCCAGCGCGCATGATCTGGTGATACGATGCTTTCGTCCAGACAAATAGGTGTCTGCAACGCCCGTTGCAACTTCGCATGATCGATAATGTCATCATGTGCCAACGGCTGCTCGATCAGCAACAACCCAAATTCATCGAGCTGTGCCAAATGTTCAGCATCATCCAGTGTATAAATACTATTTGCATCGACCTGCAACAAAATATTCGGCCAAGTCTCACGCACGACTCGGGTCGGCTCAATGTCCCAACCCGGTTTAATCTTGAGCTTGATACGGTGGTAACCATTGTCGATATACCCACCCACCACGTGCAGCAACGTATCTAAATCTGATTGAATCCCAACACTCACCCCCACACTGATGCGCTCACGTGTGCCACCCAACATGCTCTGCAGGCTTTGCTGACGGGCCCGAGCAAACCAGTCCCATACTGCAAATTCCAACCCGGCTTGGGCCATACGATTGGCACGCACCGGAGCGAAAATCCGCTGCACATCCTGTGGCTCATTGATGTCATGTTGCATCAGCATGGGGGCCAATACATCACGAATCATCATCATCACCCCAGCCGTGGTTTCTTCGTTGTACCACGGGCTTGGGCCCACAGGTGCCTCGCCCCACCCTTCAATGCCGTCAGCCATGATCCGCACGATGACCGCATGACTGCCTTCTTCACGCCACCCACTCGTTTCAAATGGTGTCACATACGGCAAATGAATACGTCGTACGTCTACTTGCTCAATCCGCATTGCAGCCCTCCATTCATGGCACCGGCGTCAAGAGGTAGTGCCAGCCTCGTCCGGAGAAATTCACACAATCCACGACCTGATACCCAGCAGCAAATCCCGCCTCGAAATACTCGCGCTGCATTTGGCGCCATGCCAACAACCGCGGTTTATCATGCGTGCGCAACATGGCCAGCTGTTCAGGCAAAGGAATCGCCACCGGACTCCCCTGCCAACGAGTGGCCACAGCAGAATGTGGCAGATTATCAATTACTGCCACCGGCCACTCGATTCGCGCAGCATCCCACGTCGGGTATTGCATCTGCACATGGGATTGCACCCGTGCGGATGTCAACATCCAATCCACCTGCAGTCGATCACTCGGCGCACCTGCGTTCAACTGATCCGTCATTTCGCCATAGACATCACGCTTGTAGGTCACACTGACCCCACCCAGACGATGAATGTTGAAACTTCCGTTCACAATTTGGAGCGGATCATATGTCCATGTCATCACATCCGTTTGTGCATGACGAATCAACGTCTCGCGTTGTGCCAGCTTCAACTTCAAACCAATCTCACGACCTTGATACTCGGGCAATACGCCCACAATATGACTGCAGCACTTCAAGCGGGCAGGTTGCCCATAAACCCCATACCAACCCAGTGCAAAGCCCACCATGCCGTGTGCATCATCACGACGCTCAGTGTCGTATGCCCCCAACAATACACATTCGTTGGTGGCCCATGTAATCAATACATGTGTGGGGATGACCTCGTCATCCGCATTCCCCCAAATAGTTTGATGGACACGCTGAATATCAGCGCATCCACTCAGTGTTTCGATTGGGCGAATTTCAATGGCCATGACTATGCCTCCATCACCGCGTAGTCCTACGGATTCGGTCGCTTGAGCTCTGCCAACCACGGCCGCTGTGTAAATTGTCGTGTGATATCGTCAAACACCGGCAATGCATCCACTTCACTCACGATTTCGCTAAGCTTGACGTACACGGCGTTTTTGTCATCAAAACACAACGTTGGCACCCCAAAGCAATCATACGTCTGCTTGGCGTATTCATGATCACGTTGCAGGGTTGCTAGCAGGCTACGATCTTGGGTGTCACGCTGGTATTGCTGCATGTCTACGCCAATCCGCTCTGCCACGCCGGCGAGGTTTTCGGGTACGCCGATGTCCATTTTGTCCTCGTGACGCGCATCATACACAGCCGTACGAAACGCCAAAAACAAGGCTTCGCTCTGCTGGCGCACGGCTTCACTTGCCCAAAACGCATGCAGCCCTGTCGTCCAGCCGTTGCGACCACGGAAGTCAATGGATTGCTCCCACAGCCGCCAGTCCGAATCCGCAGGAGTATTGACTTGCTCCAACGAAAAATACCGCCATGTAATAGCCACATCTGGGCGCTGTGCTACCACCAAATCAAGCCATCGTGAGGCACGCCACGCATACGGGCATAGATAATCAAAATACACGGTCAATTGCATGGAATCCCCTCCTCAATGGATATATTTCTCTTAGTAGTATACTCTACTCGCGTCACAGTACCATCACTTCATGCATCAATGAGTGGCGCCCCAATCAACCGCGCATACAACACACGCTGGCGGTGAATAGCAGCCACATAACGCTGATGGGCGACCGGGTTGGGGTGGTATACGTCGCCTACAGGCGTAGCGATATCATCGAGGGCCTGAATATACCCAAGGCTACGCAACGCCAGTATCGCACAACCACGTGCTGTCGCCTCGGGCACCGCCGATACCGATACACTCCGGTTCAATACATCGGCGAATATCTGCAACCAAGCCGGCGAGTGCAGTAATGCGCCGCCACTGGCGATGATTTTTTGCTCAGATACATACGGCAAATCAGCCACAATGGCGGCAAATCGCAACGCGACTCCTTCCATGGCTGCCCGCAACACATCCACAGCAGACGTCCCCAAGTGCATCCCGTGGAGCGTGGCCCGGGCATCACCGGCCCAGCCCGGGCTGCGTTCTCCGGCCCAGAGTGGCAACACGGTCAAACCATGCCCATCCGGCTCAGCTCTGGCCAAGATGGCATCCAACTCCGCACCAGCAGCCGGCAGTTGCAAAGTCTCGGTCAACCACTGATAGACATTACCACCTTCACTGGTAGCACCACCCACCAATGCAAAGTCCTGGTCAACACGATACGTCCACAGTCCAAACGGCGCCGTCGGTCGACCAGGCACGACCATACGCACGGCCCCGGTAGTACCCATGGTCAATGCCAACTGCTGGGCATTCACACACCCACTGCCCACATTCGCAGCTGCACCATCACCGATAGCAGGCAACCAACGCACATGCACCATATTCGGCCAACGCTGTTGCCACTCAGGCAACAGTTGACCGTGGATTTCGTTCACGTCGGTCACACGGCCGAGCATGGTCTCGGGCACACCCAACGCCGTCAGCCACTCCTGATCCCAGGTCAACTGCTGACAATCGAGTAGACCAGTCCACGCAGCAGCACTCATCGTCACACGGCGCTCGCCGAGTAATCGCCAATCAAGGTATTCCCCAAATGTCATCCACATGCGGGCACGGTGCCACTCATGTGGGACATCCTGACGCAGCCAGTGCAACCGTGCTGGCCAATAATTGGGGCGCAACATGCATCCGGTACGTTGATGAACCGTCTGTTCAGCGTAATGATGGCGCAACCATGTGGCAGCAGCATCGCTGCGCGTGTCTGCATAGGTGCGCAATGGGCCCACAGGCTGCCCCTCAGCGTCGATACCCACCATCGTCGTGGCGAGGGTGTCGCTAGCCACTGCGACGACGTGTTGCACCACTGGACCGAGCTCACTCAGCGCTTCGTCAATGACCGCCACACATGCCGCAAACAACATCTCGACATCGATTTCGGCACCACCATCCGGTGTCGTCAACACCTCAATGCTCCGCCGCGCTTCGATTCCTGCCAGTTGGCGCGCCAACGCATCAAAGCACAACATGCGCACCGAGCTCGTCCCAACATCCAGTGTCAAAATCAGCGGATACTGTGCATCGTGGATGGCAATCATTTGCTTCTTCTGCTCCCTAGCAAGCGACATTGTCCTGATTATGCCACACCCTCACCACTGTTGTGGTGAGGGTGTGTATTTACCAGTCCCAGTTGTGATCCGTTTTTAGTTCGGTCGCACGCCCAACGTGACCGATACCGTACGCTCTTGCCCTTCTCGCAACACGTTGACTGAAATCGTATCGCCAGGGGCATAACGCAGTAGCACACCACGCAATGAGTCTTGTGCCCCGAGCTGCACATCTTCGATGGCCACGATGATGTCGCCAGCCTGTATACCAGCCTGCGCCGACGGGCCACCATCGGTCACACTGGTCACATAGGCCCCTTGTTGCACATCCAAATTATACTGGGTGGCCACATCAGCATTAATCATCCCATATGTGATGCCCATGAATGGATACTGGACTTCACCCGTCTCAATCAGTTGCTGACTCACTCGGCGCACCACATTCGCAGGAATCGCAAACCCGAGACCCTCGACGGCAGCCGTACTCCCCATGTTCGAACCACGCACCACCAACGTGTTGATGCCCACGATTTCGCCATTCATGTTGAGCAACGGGCCACCACTGTTGCCACTGTTGATGGCGGCATCCGTTTGGATTAACCCCTCAGGAGCATCACCGCCCACATTCCGATTCAAGGCACTAATGACACCGACTGTCACACTATTTTTGAATTCACCCAACGGACTGCCGATGGCAATCACGGTTTCGCCCTGACGTAGTGCATCCGAATCACCGATGCTCAAATACGCAGGCACGTTCCCATCAACCTTGATAAGTGCCAAATCCATCAATGGATCATCACCAATCAGCGTAGCAGGCCGTTGCGATCCATCCGAAAAAATTACTTCCAAACTCTCATAGCCGTCAATGACATGATGATTGGTAACGATGTATCCATCTGCGCTAATAATTGCGCCCGAACCACTGCCAGTCGCCGTGCGCCCAAAATTCGCTGAGCTACGATTGATGACCGTGACCACGGCCGGCTCTACTTGTGCTACCACTGACGGAATATCCGAAATCGTGGGTTGACCATTTGCCCCGTTGTTCACAGGTGCCACCGGTACCGCAGTCGGCAACGGCAACTGCGTGTCAGCTGAATCAAGTGTCGACTGATTTTGCGGCGCAGAACGATCTGCTACGACCGTGATAGGCTGACTTAGCTGACGCTGTGTCAAATATATTGATGCGCCTGCTCCGGCCACAGCGCCCAGTACTGCACCACCGACGAGTGTGAGCAACAGCACCACTACTACCATGAATCCACTCAAGCGTCCCATAATGTGTTGATTCCCTCTCTATCCCAAACATCAGCGCGCTATGTTATAGCCTATCATACACGGTGTTGGGATATACCAAATGTGTACAGGTCTACTATCACATTCCCGACTAAACCTGATGTGAATGCAATATGAAGGTCTGATGAGTCAACCATGCACCTTACAATTCCACCAAGTAAAACCCGATTTTGAGGTATAATATCAGCAGATGTGTCATGCGACGTTGATGATACTGCGTACCAACCTGCATGTACTCACGTATGTGCCATTGCATTGAGAAATCATATGATTTTGGAACAACGTTATGGAGCCGCCCAAGTCGCCGTACAAGCCACCGAAGTCCTACACCGTCGTGCTGCTGCTGGTCAAGCAGCCTCGCCTGACACATTTCGCCGTGAAATGTTTCGTACGGGTTGGCAGCTCATCAGTGCAGGTCGTGCGACCGGCTCACTCGTCAATCTCGTCAACACCATGCTCTGGGCGCTCGAAGGGTGCGACACACCGGCCGATCTGCGCAATGCCGTCGACAGTGCCATCGCCCACTTTCGTCATCAACTCAATCAACGTGTCATCGACACCGCCATTCAAGGGTTGAGCGTCCTTGTACCGACACAACGTGTCCTCATTTATGGCTATAGCACGACCGTCCAATACACCCTGCAACATGCCCTGCGCAACGGTCATCGCATTGATGTCGCTTGCCTCCAACAATCCGACAACGCCGAACACTACGAGCTGATTGCACGCATCAGCGCGATTGGGCTGACGGTCGACACACTCACATCCGATCGAATGTCCGCTGACATCCACGATTTCGATGCGGTGATTGTCGGTGCCGATACCCTTGACCAACATGGGCTCGTCAACCGCACTGGGACCCACGCCATTGCACAGATTGCACACCAACACGGTGTTCCGTTCTTTTCTTTTTGCACTAGCGAAAAACTCCTTGCTGATGTGTTTTATACGGGGCGTATCCACGCCGACATCCTTGATGCATCACCGAGTGTCTCGGTTGCAGATCTCACCGCCAACGATCGCACACCGCTACATCTGATTACCGGAGTCATCACCGAACGTGGTCCCTTGACTGCGCCAGCCATCGAGGCCTGGTTGGCGGCCGAAACCCTCCATCCATGGTTGGCTGGGATTGGCACCATCATGCCCACCGTTGGGACTTGACAAGTCGAATGGGTAACTTTATCATCAATTACGTATGACTGACAAAAAACAACCTCATGCAGCGTCCAGCGATCATCAACTCCTGAACACACTACTCACCGACCAAAAAAAGGTCGTCGTCAATCGACGCCGCACCGGTGCACACCCCACTGTTCATAGCAATGACACTGCTCGCATGACGCAGTCACCACCCGTCACGCGCCAAACTGGCCCGTTGACATCGTTGCGGCAAACCTCCCAATTACCAGTACGACCCACAATTACTGCCACGAGAGATCAACGAACGACAGGTGCCCAACGGGTCACCGGTACGCAACGGGTCACCGGTACGCAACGGGTCACCGGTGCACAACCCCCCGTCACCAAAACACTTGCATCCCAGCGCCGTGCCACCACAGCGGCGCGACGGTACAGCTATGATGATGATTTATATGCTGGAGCAGCCTCATCTTCGCTGGTCTACACTGCTGGCACCAATATCTTGTGGGTGTTTTTGATTGGGATCATCATCTGGCTGGCCATGAGCATGTGGCAATCCCAAGACAGCAACGAAATCCTCAGTAGCTACTACCAAAGTAGCAATCTGCGGGCTGCTGCCAAAGTCATCGGGATCAACATCCCACCACCGAGCCCAATTGACAACCAACCCAAGCTGGCCATCCCACCAGGCGAGGCGAGTATCATTGGGGCACCGACGGTCAGCGCTGAGCGCATCGACGAAATCCTGCGGATGTACGGTTCACCGGCAGCTGGCACTGGGGCTCTGTGGGTGCAATACGGCGAGGAATTTGGCATTGACCCCGTGTTCGCCATTGCGTTTTTCATGCATGAATCACATCTCGGTACCAACCCCAACTGGGCCGGTATCAAAGGCGATGGCAGCACCACACACAACGTGGGCAATATTATTTGCGCCGGCTATCCGACTTGCTTTGGGCGCTTCCGCGATTACCCAGATTGGGCCACCGGCATTCGTGACTGGTATCGCCTGATTGCCGTCGAATACATCGAAGGACGGGGGCTCGCTACCGTTGAGGGCATCATCCCCGTCTATGCGCCTTCGTTCGAAAACGACGTCCCGACCTATATCAACAGTATCAAGGAATACGTCACCCAGTGGCGCCAGTTGTAATTGATCACCATTGTGGACGAATTTGTACCATCAGCACAGATTTTGCACAATCCATACATCCAACCTGCAAACCCCTGCGTAAGTAGGCATAGGCGGCGCCCTTCGATGTAGTTTCATCTTCGCGCCGTCTTTTCTTATCTCTCAAACAATTAATTATGTAAATCTCGATATACATACCAGGCCAAGCGATAATAGCTGGGCAATCCTGAGGCGGTATAACACGCCCCGCCGGGGCATGTACCACTCGTGAATGGGATGCGCACCAGGCCCCATTTTTGGGCATTGACACCCGATGCAGGCGGGAAGTCTTCGTATTTGAACCAAAAAATCACGGCCACTTCACGGGTACCATCAGCCAATTGACGCGGGGCCAATGTCTGATAGACCTGTGCCAAAAACGCCGCTTGGCCGGCCTCTGTCTGAGCACCATACCCCACGTTATAGCCAATTTCGGTAACCCAAATTTGCCGCAACGGATCATTGAGGGCCACCAAGCGCGCCCGCAGGCGATCAAACGCGGCCGTTTGCGAATGCACGCCTATCTGCGCTAATTCGACAGGGTACGGATGATAGCCGACCCCATCAAGCGGCCAACGACCAGTCGCCGCATAGGCAGATTGGAAGGCGGGAGCTGCATAAATAGCACTCAGGTAGTCAATATCGCTCTGAGCGGGAGTGCTTCCTTGGGCATCGGTGCCACGCGGATGCAGGCCACCGAGGATGATGGGGGTATTGGCGCATGCGCTGCGCAACGTACCGACCCGGCATTGATCGTATAATGTGGCCACAAGTTGCGCCCAGGCCTCAGCGGGGACGGCATTGCCGGCAGGACCTCCGGAGGTGTACTGAGGCAAGCGATTCGCCTCATTGAGCACTTCGACAGCAGCCACAGCAGTGCGATAACGCTGCATGATACGGCTCGCTCGGTTCATCCACACACGCATATACAGATTATACGAACCACCATACTTGGGGTCACTGGCGTATGGACCCACGGCCATCTGATTGGCGTCAACCCCCATGATTAGGTCGAAGTTGAACAACAGCAGTACTTTGATGTTGTGGGCAGGTGCGACCTTCTTGATGAAGTAATCGTATTTGCTCACAGCGGCATCGACAGCCTGATTACTGGCAAAGAGTGTGGCAGGGATGCGCACATCCAAGCGCACCCAGCGTACCCCGATCTGCTGCATGTGTTGCCCCATCACCATCTGCGCAGCCATATTCGGTCGACCATTGAGCGCCACCTCAAAATAGGGGTCACGCCCTACGAGGCCCATAATATCACTGGGGACCGGAGTCAATGCTAGACGTGTGGCTGTAGGGGTCAGTGTCGGCGACGGTGTACGCGTCGGCGAGAGTGTGCGCGTCAGCGAGGGCGTACGCGTCAGCGAGGGCGTACGCGTCAGCGAGGGCGTACGCGTCAGTGAAGGCGTACGCGTCAGTGAAGGCGTACGTGAGGGACGCAGTGTGCGAGTCGCGGTTGGTGTACGACTAGGGGTGGTAGTGCGTGTCTCGGTGGCGGTGACAGGGGTAGCCGTATCGACCACTTGGGCACGCACCGCTGCTGGACTCCAACTATCGAATCCAGCAGCAAACACACAGACTATGATCATTGCGAGGCGCACGAATTGCATAACCAGTGCCTTTGTCCATCATCTTGACAGACTTGCTTCCAAGACGTGTCACCACCATGCGGAGTTCCCACACATGTCTGCACGGATTAGCGATCTTCGGGGCGATACCCGACTGCCGCATGCATACGGCGCATGACGGCCACTGCCAAATAAAACCCTGCCAGACTACACAGCAATACACCGACCAAGCACACGGTGAAGCGGAGCAACTGGGTACGGCCATCAGCCTCGACAAAGCGTTCTGGTGGCTGTGCCGATACACGCATACCAAGCGCCACTGTGGGTAAAGCAGAGACATCTGCAGTACGTTCAAAAAGCGTCACCACAGATCCGAGTGCCGGTACGGTTGTTTCAGCGACAGGAAGAGCTTGAATACGCCACAAATCAGGCCAATCGACCACACCATCAGCAAATACCACAATCGGAGCATACATGGGCAACTGATTGACGAGTGCCAAGATCCATGTTGCATCGCAGGTAGCACATGTTATCTCAGCAAAGCGATGCTGTGTATTGAGTCGATCGACTGGCGCAATAACCACAGTCTGATTGGTGAATTCCACCACAGGAGCTGACCCTGTCGTACCTCGTACATATGGGGTCAACGTGGGAGCAGGTGCAGCCGTTGGCTTCCCGTCGAACCGTAACAGACGGCGCGTTTTGCTGGGCACCATCAAGTCTGATACGACATCAGGGAGCGGGGAATCATCAATCATCTGCACTTGAGCCCCTGCCGGCACTTGCCATGTCTGCGCAACATCGACGGCTTCGCCCAAGTCAACATGCACACGATAGTTCACGCCTTGAGTAGTTGGCTCGACAACCACCAACATGGCCCGAGGCACGACACTCTGTGCGGCTGCTTGACTATGGGTGGGACTCCCCAACCATAGCCCACTCCACAATAGTAGCACGCACAGCACTGCCAAGCGGCCCGCTGCAATACGATATGGCACTACAATTCCATCACTTTCACGAAATTCGTGGCACCACCTGTGGCAATAGGGTGACCACCAATCAAGACCATGGTGCTCCCAGCAGGCAAAATATCCTGGCCCAACAACAAGGTGCGCAGAATTTCGATGAGATCATCGAGGCGAGTTACGACTCGCGATCGATAGGCTTCGACCCCCCAAACCAACGACAAGCGATTGACAGTGGATTGGTCGGGTGACACGGCAATAATCCGCATGTGCGGGCGATGCCGTGCCACCAAACGTGCAGTCAAACCACTCATTGTAAACGCCACAATCACTTGGGCATTGACCTCATCAGCAATACCACACGCTGCACGGCTGATGGCATCGGCAATGGCATCGCTCGGGCCACTGACCATGGGCAACGGGGCTCCGACATCGCCACTACGCCCGCTTTGCTCCGCAACACGGGCAATACGATGCATCATACGTACAGAATCAACAGACCACGCCCCAGTGGCGGTTTCGCCACTCAACATGACTGCATCGGTACCGTCAATAATCGCATTAGCGACATCACTAGCCTCGGCACGAGTGGGGCGCGGATTGCGAATCATGGAGTCGAGCATTTGAGTGGCCGTAATCACCGGCACACCCATGAAGTTTGCTGCTTCGATGATGCGTTTTTGAGCCATTGGGACTTGCTCGGGAGGCATTTCGACCCCCAAATCGCCACGAGCTACCATTACCCCATCGCACAGTGCCAAGATGCTGCCGAGATCGTCGAGCGCCTCGGGTTTTTCGATTTTGGCGACCACACCAGCCTGCCCACCCAATTCACTGATGACATCACGAATCAAACGCATATCGGCTGCACTACGCACAAATGAAAGTGCCACATAGTCGACACCTTGTTGTAAGCCGAACGCGAGATCCTCGCGGTCTTTGTCGGTCAGGGCCGGGATACTGACTGCCACACCTGGCAAATTAATGCCTTGGTTTTGATTGAGCATGCCCCCCGAGATGATTTGGGTCGTCACCGTATCACCATCCACGGACTGCACACCGAGTTCGATGAGGCCATCACTGACCAAAATACGATCACCGGGTTTGACATCTTCGGGGAGGTGGGTATATGTGGTAGAAACGCCACGGTGATCGCCCTCGATTATCTGCGTCGTAATCGTGAACGTCAATCCGGGGTGCAACATGACGGCTTCGCCGTTTTTCAGCTTACCGGTACGGATTTTGGGGCCTTGCAAATCTTGCAAAATTGCCACTGGCACATTGGCACGTGCAGCTGCACTCCGCACCGCAGCAATCCGACGGGCATGGTCTTCGTGACTCCCATGTGAAAAATTCAAACGCGCCACATTCATCCCTGCAGCAATCAGTGCATCCAACTGGCTGTCTGATTCACTGGCAGGCCCAATGGTAGCCACAATGCGCGTCCGGCGACCTTCTCCCCACATACCCATTCCCCTTTCTGTGGTGGCAAAACACATCCACCACCCACGACCTACCGGCATATGTGCTCAGCGAGCAACAATTTGCATCCCTCAATAGCACGGATGCGTCAATGAAATATCACGGAATCACGCAGATCAGCGAGCAACTTGGGGCCAATACCCGGCACTGCGGCCAATGACTCAAGATTGGTAAATGGCCCATGAGTTTCTCGATACGCCACAATGCGCTGGGCCAAACTCGGTCCAATCCCAGGCAGTGCCTCGAGCTCGCCCTGACTCGCTTGATTGATTGCCACACGCCCTGTTTGTACTATTGTACCCGGCAACAGCGGAACAACACTGGAATCAGCGGATCCACTCAGTGCTGGCATATGCACGTGCATGGCATCGTGGATGGGCTCAGCCAAATTGACCCCAGCCACATCGGCCACGTCGGTTAAACCACCGGCATGCGCTACCACCTGCCCGATACGCCAAGTAGCTGGCACTGTGTACAAACCAGGCGCTTGGACTTCACCACTCACGTACACCACCACTGCATCGGGCACCGCAGGTACGGTAGTCGCATC
>VFQT010002573.1_pt1 | contig 18308 bp, 10 predicted proteins | sample 3512381 | NCBI WGS metagenome assembly VFQT01 (sample SAMN10412376, study PRJNA504923) | tailings metagenome | isolation source: Relicate 2 Philex TSF3 active mining site | place: Philippines: Tuba, Benguet | collected 2017-08-29
ACCAATCTGTCTAATTGTAAAGTCAATACTCAATGTCCAAATGTCATCTATAATCGCATTCGATAATGATTGAACACCGCTATCAAGGAGAACAACAGATCCAGCCTTCACTCTGATTCGTATAGTTTCATTGTTAGCAGCATCCATCACACCACTTAATGTAGCATTGAAGCTATCACCAACGGCAAATCCATTAGCTGGAACACTCATTGAACCTACACCACCATTAAGTAATGATGTTTCAACAGTAGTGGCAGTTACAGGAGTGCTATTAGCTGTTTGGGCAAACAATCCACCAGCAGGGCCAGGAGGTCCTTGAGGACCAGGAGGTCCACTAACCTTACTGGTGACACCAATCAATCTATTAACTTGATTGGCAATCTCCCAGAGAAGATTGGATTCTTGGCTCCAGCCAATTTGTTTGTTGAATATGCCCATTGTTATCTTCCTTGTCCTCTGTATTTACTAACCTTTTTACCCTTTGGTGTATTCAGGTTCTTGGCTTTTCCAAGTCTCTTCTTACCAAAAGATATCTTACGTTCTACTGCTGCAACTTTAGCCTTTGCCATTGTTTTGTCGAATCTAAATTAATTTTCTGAATATTCAAACTCTAACACATTGATTATCATTATTCAATAATGTTAGACTGTTTACTTACTACTGAACTATATGTTGTCAAAGACAAGAGAGCAGCAATCAATCCAGCTTCTATGCCAAGTAAGAGAGCTGCATCAGCATATGATTTCCCTGCTTCCCAGTTTATAATTATGTGATGAAAGTTCTTAACTAAATCAAATGCAAAGAGAAGTGATAGAAATCTTCGTATTGAAAACTTGTTATCGTTGCCCAACCACATGGGCTCAATGTACTTGAAAACTTTAATCACTATTGATTTCATGAAGTGAAGTTACTCAATATTCTACCAAGCTGATCAACCAACATTAGTGCCCCAACAACTATACCAACCGTCCAAGCAATTCTTTTTTTAAACTCTTCCTGCTTCTCAACCTTTTCTTCAAGAGCGTCAATCTTTGATTTAAGTGTGCTAATTTCTTCTACAAAACCACCTGATTTTGTTAAAGGGTTACCCAGAATTGCATCCACCACTTGAGTCAGTTTTCCATCAATGGAAGACATCTTCTCTTCCAAGTCATAAAGACGCTGGTCCATACTTTTTAATTCATTGTTAATCTGTTGCTGATAGGCTTCTGTTGCCATGATTAAATCATTTTGTTGTGGTTTGGAAACAACAAAGCACACCCCTGGTGAGGTGTGCTATGGAGTTTTTGGTTGGACAGTTTTATTCAATTCTGGCGAATAGTAGTAAATTTATGACATGTATTTATAACTACCAAAAGTTCATATATTTAATTCGTAAAAACCAATATTAAAGTGATAAATATAGAGAAGAATAGAATTCAATTCTTCAAGGAAATATTCACACAACTACCTGAAGGAAAGGGAGTTGAGGTGGGTACCTTCAAGGGTGAGTTCTCAAAAGAGTTGTTAACCATTTGGAATGGTACACTCTACATGGTGGATGTTTGGAGACCACTAGGTGATGAATACATTGATGCTAGCAATCACGCTAACTTTGAGCACGGTGTATATGGTGATGCAATGAATAGCATCAAAGGATTTGAAGACAGAGCTGTCATGATCAGAGCTACATCTGCTGTAGCCAGTGATATTTTTCAAGATGAGAGCCTAGATTTTGTCTATATAGATGCTAACCATGCCTACAAATTTGTTAAGGAAGACATTGCTAAGTGGTGGCCTAAAGTGAAACCAGGTGGCTGGTTGTGTGGACACGATCATCTAAAGATTAACTGGTGGCAAGACATGCAGTTTCATGATAACTTAATTGACAAGCACATCTGGACTGGAACCCACTATCATGGAGTGTTTGGTGTAAATCCTGCTGTTGAAGAGTTTTGCAAAGAAACAGGAAACAATGCCTATATTACGAATGAATTTTTTGGAAGCTGGTTTGTAAGAAAGAAATAACTATATGCAGAAGATGCGAAAAGCTTATGTTCTCTATGGAACAGAAGCATATCTACCAACACTAGAGCAGTGTGCCCTCTCCATCACCGCAGTGAGTGATGTGCCAGTTTTGATCTATCTGATGGGGGGTGTATCATTTTTCACAAGTAATAATATATATAATGAAAAATGCTACATTATTCCCTGGGATATAGATTTAACTGATAATGATCTGTATGATAAGGACTTACAAGGTAACTTCTACATCAAGCGTGGTAAGAAAGACATCTATAGAATTCTCACTGAACGTATATCAGTTATAGAAGATGCACTGCTTAATCATGCAGATGTTGTTGTTTATGTTGATAGCGACTCTGTAGCAACTGAATACCTAGACAGAATCTTCCACATGTATCATGGAGAGCCTTATGTACTTGCTACAGAAGGCATCTATGACTGGATGTTTTATGATGGTAGAGGTGCGTGCGAGACTAGAGATGATATGACAGGTACAACAGAGTATCATGCATGTCAACTGTTTGGTGTAGATCAATCTGTTAGAAAGCATTATAGAACCACAAACTTATTTATTGCTGGTCAACCATCTCTACCATTCATTGCTGAGTGGAAAAAGATGTCCAAGCATCCAGAGATTCTTAAGAACAGAGAACTGTATGCTCCATACCATGAAGAGACATTGTTAAATGTTCTATTGTGGAAATACAACTATGTTGATGGACTACCCTATTTGTACATGAATGGTTCTGTAGAGGAGCTGAACAGTTATTACAATGGTGATTATAAGTTTCTTGGCTACACATATCATCTGAAAGAGTGGCACAAGATTGCTGAATGTAAAGAGAATGTTCTCGTTATACATGGTGAGAAGCGAGTTGACAAAATGAAAGAAATGCGTGAGATTGTCAACCAACACAACAACCTGAAGATCTTATACCTAGCACCCCATCTGTCAACAGGTGGTATGCCATCTGTATTGCTCAAGAGAATACAAGCTCTTGAGGGATTTGGTGCAGAGATTATTGTTGTAGAGTATTCTAATCATAGCGATGAGTACGTTGTCCAGAAGAATGAAATCAAAAAGCTTGCTACAAAAGTGTACACACTTGGTGAAGACAAGATGGAGCTTATGGACATCATCAAGAGGCATAACATACATCTAGTGCATGTAGAGGAGATGGTGGAGGACAGTGTCAATAACTTTCCAATAGAGTTACTAAATGAACTGTATGATAATGATAGAACTTGGAAGATTGTAGAGACATGTCACAACGTTTATTTCAAGCCAGACATAGAGAAGAAGTATCATCCTGATGCGTATGTCTTCTGTACAAATTATCATCTAGAGACATTTGGGAAGATGCCTTCTCAAAAGTTTGTCCTGGAATATCCTATAGAGAACAAGATTCCATCAAAAGCAGAAAAGCTTTATGAGAAGATTGCTCTTGGTATGAACCCGCAAAAGAAACATGTGCTTAACGTAGGACTGTGGACACCAGGAAAAAATCAAGGAGAGGGTGTGGAGATAGCCAGACAACTTCCTGATATGGAGTTTCACTTTGTAGGAAACCAAGCAATCAACTTCAAACACTATTGGGAACCATTGATGGTTGATCTTCCAGCTAATGTGCATGTGTGGGGAGAGCGTAGTGATGTTGACAAGTTTATGACAGCATGTGACATCTTCATGTTCAACTCTACATGGGAGTGTAATCCATTAGTTGTTCGTCAAGCAGCTAGTCATGGCTTACCAATACTAGCGAGAGACCTTCCTCAGTATTGTGGAATGTTTAATGATTGGATTACACCTTTGAAAGAAGATGATGTATTGAATCAACTTCTATCGATCAAAGCACCAGAGAAAAAGCCATTGAGCGAAGCAATGTTCAACTTCAAGGTGGCTCAGATGTTCATCTATAATAGTGTGCTTACTAATGAAATCATGCTTCAGAAGATGATGATCGATGTCAACTTTGTCAAGCAACCATTCTTAGAAATCACTGGTAGATCAAATAAAGAATACAAGACAAAGTTCTATGATGAGAACGACATTTGTCTCTACGAGAATACAATCAAGGCAAATCATTGGGTTAAGCTAACAAGACAATGGTTCACAGCGTGGAGAATAAAAGTTTGGGAGAACAATTTTCTTGTATACGATTACAAGCTTGACTTCACTAACCAACGTGTGTTTATATCGTTTGAAAGTTCTTCTCTAGGAGATAGCATAGCATGGATTCCTTATGTAGAGGAGTTTAGAAAGAAGCACAAGTGTCATGTTATTGTTAGCACATTCAAGAATTTCTTATTCGAAGATGTCTATCCAGAGATACAGTTTGTTGCTCCTGGCACAGTGGTGAATAACATCATTGCTATGTATTCAATAGGATGGTTTTACGACAGTGCTAAAGAACCTGTCCTACCAAACACTATCCCTCTACAGAAGGCAGCTACAAACATCTTAGGGCTTGAATATGAAGAGATTAGACCACGTATATCCTACACACCTTGTAACATATTTGATGGTAAAATTGTTACAATAGCCACCAACTCAACAGCTGGTTGTAAGTTCTGGACTAGAGAGGCTTGGCAAGAGTTGATACACTATCTGCATGGAAAAAATTACAGAGTGATTAATGTGTCATTAGAAGAAAATCCATTTGACAACTGTGAACCTCTAGAAGATAAATCATTACAGAATGCAATGGATGCTATTGCTTGTAGTGAGTTTTTTATAGGATTGTCTAGTGGACTATCCTGGCTAGCATGGGCAATGAGCAAGCCTGTCATAATGATAGCAAACTTCACAGAGGAAGGGCATGAGTTTTCCTGCATACGTCCTATTAAGAAGAATGTATGTAGTGGATGTTGGAATAGTCCCAAGTATAAGTTTGACAAGAGTTGGGACTGGTGTCCTGTTTATGCTGGAACTGACAGACAATATGAATGCCAGTCCAGCATAACAAGTGAAGATGTTATTGCCTTAATCGAAAGCGAGGAACATGAAAATTGGATAGGTTGATTCTGATTTAAAATCAAAGTCTTCGATTTTAAAATCTAGATCACCAGCATCCACTTCTACGTTCATGAGCTGTGTTTTCTCTTCAATCAGCTTTTTAATTGCTGGATTTGGAGAACCATCCTCTAATGTGTTTTCGATGACAAGGTTTCCATCTTTCTCTACAGCACCAAGACTTTCGAACAATGCTTTCTCAGAAGCAATGAATTGCTCTTTCTCTTCAGCAATCTTCTTTAGCACACGCTGTAAAAGATATTTGGTTTTAAAGCTAACGCTTTCATTAAGAAGTCCTACAATAGAGAAGTCTTCTTTTTTGCCTCCAGCGATTTCCAACTCGAGGTCAAACATTTGAAATATTTTGAATTTCATACTTTTTGGTTTTTAACAAATATACATTTAGTTTTTATTATTCTAATCTAGATTGTTAAAAATTATCATGTCTTCTGTTAAGCCTCTGTTGTACTGGTTGTTGTAGTGGTGCTAGGAGCCTTTGTAGTTGTTGTGCTAGTTGTTGTAGGCACTGGTGGTACATAGTCACCTGTGATGGTTAGGTTGAGCTGTGCTGCAATCCAGTCCCATGCGTAGGAGTCGATTTCCCATTGCTGATAAGCTTCACCTGTCATTGTCAGGTTACCTTGTGCTAACTGAGGACCAACTGCTAAGTCTACAGTCTCAGCCATAAGCTGATAGTAGAATGTAGCAGAGGTTCCTAGTGTTACATTGATAGCGTAAGCATTTAAAATCTTCGCTTCTTGTACGGTTCCATTGTCCCAAATGGATACTGGTTCGATTGTTTTCATATTGTTTTTTGTTTATTTTATTATTAACAAGATGTTGAAACAGAAATTAATTGATAATATAATCCTGCACCTATTGTAAATCCAGATGGTCTTAGGTTAAGTATTGAATCACTAGATGCTGGAATAGAAACAGACCCAGAGTTACTATACAATAAATTTGTTCTAGTAGGATTATCGTAAATATAGAAATTGTAATTGTAAGTTTCAGCTGGATTAGCTAAACCAAATAAAATAGTAATAACTAATCCAGTTGTAGTAATTGGAGCAACAGCTCTATTTTTTGTAAAAGATTGACAAAATTCAGAAACTGCAAATAATTGATTGTCATCAATTCTAGTACCTCCACTACTAATCCTTAATTGAAGCGTTCTAGTTGATGAAGATTTAAATGTTACTGTTCCATCTGATTCAGATTGTAAATTAGATTTAACAACTAATTGATTAGAAGATTTTGCTGCATACGGAGCAAAGGAAGTATTTAAATAAACATAAGTATTTGCATCAGATTTTGTAATCTGTTCATTGCTAGAAGGGATAATTGTTTTAGCTACAAACACTCCATTATTAACTGCATTTTGCAGGTTATTAAAAGAAATAGTCTGATTATTTGCTAGTCCTGCCCAACTCATTTTCTAGTTGTTTAATTCGTTCTTCTAAGTACGCAATTTTTGCTGTATGTACCTCTCTGTAGGATAAGTTTAATAGTCCGTCAGAACCCTTGCTAACTGCACTTGGCAATACTGATTGCAAGTCCTGAGCAAAGTATCCTAGTTCCTCTTTACCATTCTTAATGTAAAGCTTGGCAACTACAGATTCAATACCTTTGGCTTGGTAGTTGTCTTCTACTAAAGTCTTTATGGTAGCATCGGATGATTCAAAGAATGAGGTTGCAGTAACGCTACTATCTGAGAAAATTGTACCATTAACTCTCAATCTGTTCCCATTATCCGTTGTCGTTCCAATCAAGACGTTGCCGCCTGAGGTTATAGTAAGCCTTGCATTATTATCAGTTGCAAACTGTAAAGCAGTAGATGTGTATGTAGAAATAAAGGTTGCGTACGCAAGACTACCTACAAATCTATTATTATTTGTAGAACCTTCTAATCCTAATTGAAAGTTTCCTCCTGTTGAAACAGCTCTTAAAACAGCATTCCAGCCTGTTGTAATATTTGTATTTTCAAAGGAAACGGCATTATTGCTAACAGTTGAATTTAATTTTCCAGCAACAATTATATTTCCGCTAGATTGACTAATAACACTATTTCCAATCGAGGAAGTGCCTGTAAATACAGGAATAATTCCACTTGTACCACCTCCAGAAATACTTCCCGAACTACCACCTGTCGCAGTTAATGTTGTTCCATCAAAGGCTAGACCTGAACCAATTACTGCTGATATAAGAGTACCTCCTGAGTTAGCTACTACTATACGATTTCCTGAACCTGCAAGGGAAATCATACTAACATTATAGGATAAAGCATTAACAAATAACAAATCGTCACCATTATTTGCCTCAACTCTAAAACCAAAAGCACCACTTACTCCCCCTCCTCTAATTGTTAAAATATCCGCTGATAATGTCCCACTATTTGCGTTAAATAAAGACCCCCCCCCAGCCGTTACGCTACTGCTAAAGGTAGCTGCTCCTGTAAAATTTAATGATAAACTTGAAATACCTGTCCTTGAAATAACAATAGCGTTGATGCCATTTGTCTCCGAATCATTTAATGCTCTTATTCTAAATTGTCCACTTGTAGGTAAATTTTGAATAGACCAAGTTTTAGTATCTGTTGTGTTACCTGTTTGAGATAACAAAAAAGCATTAACATCATTAGACCTCACACTACTGCTAAAAGTAGCTGCTCCTGAATTAGAAATAACTAGTTTATTTGAGAATCCACCACTTGGAGTTTGAACTTGAAAGTCACCATTATTAGCACCAAGAAAAACAGAGTTTCCAGAGACATCTAATAATTGCATATATACACCATTACTACTAGTTCTTTCGACTATTAGATTAGTCGAACCAGACCCGCTAATTCTAGCCGTACCACTAACTTGCAACCTTGCCCCGTTGTCTGAGGTCGTTCCGATTAATACATTCCCCCCCGAAGTGATTCGCATTCTTTCGGTGTCATTGGTATCAAAAAGCAAATCATGTAAAGTTGCAGTTCCTAGCCTTACATTTGTATTGCCATTAGTATAGAATGATCCTCTGATACTAGCGTTTGAATTCACTAAGAATAAAGCAGCCTGATTTGTGGTAGTAGAACTTCCTATTGTCAAGTTTGTAAATCCTCCAAATGACATAGGCGAATTCGTGCCTATTCCCACATTTCCTGTAGAAGTGATTCGCATTCTTTCGGTTCCAGCCTCAGTTCTAAAATAAACGTCTTTACCTCCTATTTGTATATCGCGTGCGTCTCCCCAAGTAAATAAACCAAGAGAGTTTGGAATACTTGCTCCAGAGCCTTGCCATTTTATAATAGCTGTGTTTGGACCAGCAAAATCAGCTCCAAATCTAAGGTCTGCACTTAAATAGGTGTTACCACTAACCTGAAGCCTCGCTCCGTTGTCTGATGTTGTGCCGACTAGGAGGTTGCCGCCGCTGGTTAATCTAGTACGCTCAGAGCCATTTGTATAAAATGACATAAAATTTCCAGCGTTGTCATATTCCAAACGTCCTATTGTTGCACTATCTGTATCCCCCAACAATAACCCAGCTGTCCCAGTATTTACAGAAACAATAGATGCAAAAGTAGATTGAGAAACATTTTGAATTTGTAATTGAAAACTAGGACTAGCAGTCCCAATCCCAACATTAGTTCCATTGTCAAATATTTGGCTATTCCCAATCGTAGATGCTCCAGTAAACTTAGGCAAGTAGTTAGTCGTGCCTGTTCCTGTAATTTGATTAACAGGTGTTGTACCAGATGTACCGCTGGTTCCATTACTTCCATTAGCACCACTGGTGCCACTTGTAGCAGATGATCCAGAGGTACCACTAGTCCCACTAGTTCCTGTTGTGCCACTGGTGCCAGAAGTAGCTGATGTACCACTAGTACCTGTAGTTCCAGACGTGCCTGAAGATCCGCTAGTACCAGAGGTTCCACCTGTACCATTAGTTGCGGATGTTCCACTAGTTCCACTTGAACCAGAGGTGCCTGTAGTACCTGACGTACCAGACGATCCACTCGTGCCAGTGGTACCGCTAGTGCCACTAGTACCTCCTGTCCCATCTGTAGCAGATGTTCCTGATGTACCAGACGAGCCTGATGTTCCTGTAGTGCCTGAAGTTCCTGAGCTACCGCTAGATCCTGTTGTACCACTGGTTCCACTGGAGCCACTTGTTCCTGTGGTACCTGATGTTCCTGATGAACCATCACCACCTGTAGCACCATCAAGATTGACTTGCCATGTGCTGTATGTACCAGAACCAGTGAGTCTAAACACTGTAAAGTTTAGAACACCAGTTAATGGATCGTAAGATGTGACTTCAGCCTCGTTGTGGTTATTTGCATCGAAAGCAATGATGATAGACTGACCTACTGTATAGTTCAGCCCTAACCCCACCGTAATAGTGCCAGAATTACCTGCTGCTTGTAGCGTATATGTTGAACTGGATGATGTAGCAAATCTATCTCCAGATAATCCAGAAGTTCCAGAAGTACCAGTGGTTCCACTAGACCCTGAAGTTCCGCTTGTCCCAGTAGTACCACTTGTTCCTGACGAACCGCTGGTACCAGTTGTGCCACTTGTGCCACTGGTTCCGTTACTACCATCAAGACCAGTTGTACCACTGCTACCGCTAGTCCCGCTAGTTCCAGTGGTACCGCTTGTACCAGAGCTACCGCTTGTGCCTGTAGTTCCTGAAGATCCAGAAGTTCCTGTAGTTCCACTTGTTCCAGAAGTTCCAGTGCTTCCACTAGTACCACTAGATCCACTAGTGCCTGTAGTTCCACTAGTACCTGAGCTACCAGAAGTTCCAGTGGTACCAGAACTACCAGAGGTACCTGTCGTGCCACTACTACCAGAAGTACCTGTTGATCCACTGGTACCTGATGTACCACCAGTACCATCAGTCGCACTAGTACCTGATGTACCACTAGTTCCAGAGCTACCTGAACTACCAGATGTTCCTGATGTTCCAGAGCTACCTGTAGTACCTGATGTACCAGTCGTTCCGCTTGTACCACTTGTACCATCACTACCAGAAGTACCAGATGTTCCTGGATAGTAACCAAGAATATTTACAATGTCAGAAGCTGTTATTGGAGAAGCAGATGTAACAAGTCCTTTACCATTCACTGTAAACTTTAAAGGAGTGATGGTATTGTATGGGTTTGCATTTACGTTCTGTAGAAGTAAACTGATATTACTTCCTGTAAATCCAGAACCTACAACATCACCAATGAATGTTAGTGGTAGAGGTGGTATGGTAACTGGTACAGGAGTGATATTTGTAACTAAACCTTTTGAGTTCACTGTAACAATTGGAATAGTGTTACCATTACCAAATGTACCAGGAGCAAAGTTTACTGTAGTGAGCGTCATAGCTGCTACACCAGGGCCAGAAGCTGTAGCATCTCCAGACAAGCCTGTGATGTAGTTTGCTGCTGGCTGGTAAGCTGTAGAGTCTAATGTACCATCTCCTTTTACAAATTGAGATGATGATCCACCAGTGGTTATGTGTTTAGCAGCTTGAACGTTTCCAGAAAAAGTTAGCGTGAAGTTTCCTCCAATAGTAGTGTTTTGTATAAGCGCACCACCTAATTGAACTGGATCAAATGGAGTTGGTTGAGTTAAACCATTATTAAAAGCATATCCCACCCCAGCATTTTGAAATGCTTGGTTAATCTTTACAATGATTGTCTCAAGAGTATCATTGGTTTGTACACCTATATAAAGAAGGCTCTCCCCTGTGTAGAAAACACAGGTGGAATTCAATAATAAGGGACAAGGTTCAGATCCGCAATATACTTCTGCCATTTTGCTGTTATATTATTCAAAAAGCAAAACCTAGAGACAATATTATCCCTAGGCTTTTGTTACTTTCTGTAGTTATGTAAAACTAGTGATTATAGGTGTATTTCTCAACACCCTATACATAATTCTATTTAGGTGTAGTCTTTGGAATGGTAATGTCGTACTCTTTTGCAAATTCTTCATCAAACATTGCCCAGTAATTAATCAAAGACTTGGACACAGGGAACATCTTAGCTAGGTTCTTTATTGGCTGAGCATCTCTTTGCACATCTTCAAAAGACTTTTCTGGATCTGAAATATCAAATCCTGTCACCTGTTTAGTGAAGTGATTTACAAATCTTATTGCATCTGTTACAACACCGATTGCTGGAATAAGATTTCCTTCTAGAATACCTTGGAATTCTACAGGATTAATGAAGAATGTTAATTCACTTACAAACTTATCAACCACTCGCTGGCTATATCTGAACAAGTTTTTAGTAGCTCTATCTTCATCATCATCTGGAGCAAGCACTCCCATAGAGATTGATAGTCCTATTAATGATAAAGTTATGGCAAATTCATTCAACTGATTACGAAGGTTGGTTCTAATCAAGTCAATAAATTCTCCTCTGGTCATATTTAATGTTTGACCAGTGCGTTTAAAATAATCATCAGAGAACTTCTCAAACATTCTATCGAGTTCCATCACACCCTTATCATTAAGCTGAATAATGTTTAGAATGTTGTTTGATTGTTGAATAGCAGAAGTTCCTATTACATAGGCAAACAATCTTAGTCTACCAATGTCATATCTTTCTCCCTCTGTTGTACCATCTTCATTAATAGTTACAGAGAAGTCGTCTGATATTTTTCTAAGGTGATCGAAACGTGTAAATGCTAGTCCTGGAATCCAACTCTTAAACACCATTGCAGACTTAAACCAAATGTTCATCTGAGCACGATTGACGTTTGCTGAGTTAATACCACCAGTGGCATTTGTTGATATTCCTTTAGTAAGTTTTGTCAATCTCTCAATCTCCTCACGATTGTTTAAATCAAATCCAGGAATGACCAGTTTACCATCTTCCATCTTCATAGTAGAACCAACTGACTTTTCTTTTTTCAATTGCTCTACTTCGTTTTCAATAAGCTTGTTAATTTCCTTAATTCTAGTTGCAGAAGCTGTACTTAGCTCCTTGTCATATTTTGATTTTACAACCTTACGAATGTTTACAAACTTTCCGTTCTCCACCATCACATTGTCTAGAAGAGTCATGAACACAGCCTTTTCTGTAAACTGTTCTGGTCTTCTCATGAAGAACATTAAGATGTCACCAAAGTCTCTTTTGGTAAGTTCTGACATACCTGCTTTCTTGAAAGACTCGTAATTAGGATCTTCTCTAAGAGGCATGAATGTGTTTATCAATTCTACAAAAAGATCTTGTTCATTCTTATCTAGTTTGTTTCCAAGAATCTTATACTGCTTACTCATCACTTCACCTCTGGTAAAATATGTACCAGACTGAGCAGCTAGCTGAACATTAGTACCAAACCAGTTCACAGCTCCAGATACAAACTCTAGACCAAGGGCCTTTAGTTGGAAGTACCTGTTCATTGTCTCCATTGTTTTAACAAGAGACACTGAGCTTGGCTCATCACTCACTGTAAATATTTCTTTACCACCAAAGTGCGTAGCTGCTTTATTGACAGCTTTCTTCATGTAGTCAGTTACACCAGTTGATATAGTAACGTCTGTATCATCTAATGGATATTTCTGATCGTAAAGAACAGCTCTCATGAACTGATCATAGATCTTGGCATTCTCTTCGTTACCCTCTTCCTTTTGAGTGACACCATCCTTTATAACAACATCACCATTCTTGGATGTTTGTAAGTGATACTGCTTGAAGGTTTCAATATCTTTTATAAGTTGTATTTGACCTTCCACTTGAGACAAGTACTTATACTTATTCATGTGGCCTATGTACAAAATCATGTTTGCAAATAGGTCTTCACTCACTTCAGAAGTATCCACTTCTCCACCAGGAAGTCTGGTAAAGTCGGTAGTGTAATACTTTGGTATTGAATTCTCAATTTCGTTTGTAAGAGCATCGATACTTCCATATCCAACATCATCGGCTCTAAGAGATAGTTTGTTACCAAAGTTCATAATGGTGGACAAACTAAAATCCCAAGCTAAGCTTTCTGCCATACTCTTTCTTACCCAAGGAAGGAATGTTGACACTCCTTGATTAGTAAGATATCCTGCATCACTAGCCTTATCATTAATATCAGTGATGAAGTTGTACAAGTCTAATAAGTCTTGATCTTTTTGTAGTTCTTTATATTCTTCAGACAACCATTTATCCAATGGGTGTCGCATGATTATATAGTTGGTCCAACCATTAAAGTCTGGTCTTGAAATATCCCATTTCTGCTTTTCCTGAAGAATGAGTCTATCTCTCAATTCTTCATTGTTAGCATAATCTTTCTTTATTTGATTTATTCGTTTTTGAAGAAGTTCGTTAACTTCTTTAGAATAAGCTGCAACATCAATGTTATCTTTTAACCATTGCTTACTTCTATTTTCTTCAAGAGCATTATTTTTTACACCTTCTCTAAACTCAGGACTGTATTTGTAAATCAATTTATTTACAAGACCACCCTTTTCATCAGTTCTGTAAATCTTTCTAACAAGTGCTCTTAGATCTCCACCTCTCGCAGCTAGCTTTTCTCTAATCTTCATCAACTCATCCACTTCAACCTTAGCATCTGCTGATGCTCTCACCTTAGCATTCTCAGTGAGTTTGTATAGGATTTGTACAGATGCTAGAGGAATCTCACTAACTGTTCTAAAGAATGAGCCCAAGCCCTTCACAACAGTTTCTGGATTGAGTAGACCAGACACAAGGTTTCTAAGTCCCATGTATTTGTCTGCAAACTCTCCAGCTATTTTGAAAACTTCTTTTCTATCTTTTCTAATCTTTGTTGATTTCTCTTGAAGATCCTTTAATAGTTCTCTTCTACTTGCTATTTCTTCTTCAGACATAGCTGATGTATCCATAGTGTCACTATAGATCAAGTCTCCAATAGTGTCATCGATTCTACCAAACACTTTAGCAATAGCTATAAAGTCTCGTAGTTCTGAAGAGAATTCAGAGAGTTGTTTGTTTGTGAACTCGTTAGATCGTGGATCTCCGTTCTTGTATGTTGCGTTGTATTCGCTAATAAGGTTCTCACCTTCCTTAATCATTACAAGCACTACATCAATCACAGGCTTGATGTTCATTGTTCCTTGAGCAACACGTATTGCTTCCCTAACAATGTTAAGACGTTCTCTTTTGAATTCACGCTCCTCATCAGATGTGGCTTTTCTGTTTGATATTCTATTAAGAATTGCATTCAACTCTCCAATAAACTTATCAAGACTTTCAAATCCTGTACTTTCTGTTCTTTCTGAAATAGGAACAAGTCTTAAGTCTTCAATCTTTGTTGTATCAACAGAACCAACATTAATACCTGTTAATGTAGGTTCAGAACCTTGCACCTTCTTGTCTGCTGGTTTTATTTGGAATAGAATAGGAACAGCTCTGTTCATACCCATCTTCTTAACTCCATAATTGGAAAGAAGCATGTCACGATATCTTCTGAGCTGTATATTGTAAGCTTCTTGTTTATACCATTGAACATCTCTCTGTCCTTCACCAACACTCATGAACTTCCAGTCAATGATGTTTCCTGTACCATCTTCATCAACAATAAGTAAGTCAATGGTACCAGCCTCTCCCTCACGTGGGTCGTACACCTTCACTTCAGAGAATACAAGAATATTCTTACCTCCCTTAGATCGAGATTCAATCAAGTTTGTGTAATAGTTCTCAAGTTTAGAATACACCTCAGAATCCACCCTATCCAATATATCTGGGCGAGGATCAGGAGTTGCTTTTCTTGTTCCATCCTTGTTAAAGAATCTGTCATGAATCTCTTCAAAGTATCCATGATATTTTACACCAAGTGTACGTTTGAATTCATTGAATGCTTTTTCTTCTTTGGTAAATGCAGTGTCTCCAAATCTATCTTTGTAATATCTCTTTACACGATCAGTTACACGTTTTATAACTCTCTTCCATGTACCATCAGGTTGTTTGTATTCATAGAAGTTACTAGCATCAGAATCGCCAAGAGTGAGAACATCTGTCTCAGTATCAACAGGTCCTTTTCTTAATACTTCAGAAGTCTCAAAGATTCTTCTTTGTATTTCCTTCTGTGCTTTTGTTGGTTCTGCTAACTGGAAGAATAGCCCTTCTCCAGCAGCTCTGGTTTCAACAAATTGTCTAAAGCCTTGAACATCATTCTCGTTTCCTAGAATGTGGATTTGTTCTGGTTCGAATACTACATACTGTTTTTGTAAACCTATTCCTTCTTTTACAATAGCAACTATTCCATTTTTGTTAGTTTTATAATTATCTATTTCTTCAATAGATAATACTTTATCTACTATTTCTGGATTACTGTTTATTACAACAGCAACTATTTTAGTTTCTCCTATTTTTCCAGTAAATTCTAAATCTTCAGAAGCTATTACATTTGCATAATTTGTAGCAGATTTTAAATCAGTAAAAAAGTTTTTTCCTTTAAAAGGTTTCCAATCTTTCTTTCCTGTACCATGATAAACAATATCCTTCACCTTACTCTCTGGGAATATAGAATCAAGATAGGCTGAGTATTGCTCAGGAGTTCCTACAGATGCTAGTTCTGGATTGATATCAAACAATTCTTGAACACCTTCCTTGATATATGGAGCTCGTCTCTGTGCATAAATTCCTCCACCAACAATATCAGACACCTGTCCTTCTACACCACCTTCAATGATTTGTGCAGCAGTCTCTTGGAATATTTCTATGTTAGAAGACTTGTACATTCTTCTAAAGAAGTCTGTAATAGCATTCCACCAACGTCTGATGAGAGATCTGTTCTCTTCAATGGCAAGTTCTGGAAAGCTACCATCTCCTGTATTACCATTTATAATAAGTTCTGCAATCAACTTATCAACAGCTTCCTTCTTAATCTTTCTGATGTCTGGTTTACCATTGGGAAGTTGATATGCTTTATTGTTCTTGTATTGCTCTAGTGTTTCTTTGTAAATCTTGAATCTGTCAATCTTTGATATCATCTCAGTGACAAGTGTAGGATTCTTTTGCTCTAGGATGGCTGTAGCAATGTGAACCATCTCTTCTGTAAGAGCAACATCTTCTTTACCTTCAGCAACAGCAATTACACCTCTTACAAGATCAGCAACAGCATTAACTCCAGATACCTGTACTGGTAACTGTTTTGAATATTCAGTGAGTGACTGAATGTTCACTCCCATCTTCTTCAACACTTCTTTAACTTTCTGTAGTGTCTCTGGACTTGCTACAGATAGTGCAGATTCTTCTTGTTGTAGAAATAAATAATCTTCTCCGTATTCAACACCTGCTCTAACAGCATCATCCATCTGAGCTACTCTAGCCTCTTCTGTCTCAATTGCTAATTCGTGATTGTAATACAAATCAACAAGAGCATTTGGAATGTCAACTCTTCTAGAAACTGTATCAGCCTCTGAGAAGAATTCAACAACAGGTGCTTTGTAGTCATCATTGATTTCTGATGCTAGTTTTTTAGCATTAGCCAAAGACATGTTGAAACCAGGGTTTGATCTGGTCTCAACATTTCTTGTTAGATTATTCTTTATTTCTATTTTACAAGGCATCTTATTATTGACAAGATTTAGGAGTTCTATCAATTGCTGGAAGATCTCCAGGTTTATTTTTATCAGCTACTGGAGAAATATCAAATACGTACATTTTACCTTTACCCTTAGCCCATTCTTTTGTATAATCAAATAAGAAATCATTAATTGAAGATAACCCTTCAGCTTTCAATACTGCTTGTAGACCACCAGCTTCCTGGATTGATAAATATCCACGATTAGTAACATTGAATTTCTTACCTCCAAAATTCACAACTCTTGTTTGACCTATTGCAATATTGCCTCCAGAAGAAACGCTTTGTCTAGTAGTCATAGTCTTTTGTCCACTAAGAATTTTCTTAATGTTTTCTGGTTGCATTACAATTGATGTTTCAGATGTAGTAGTAGTAGCTGCCACACCTGCACCAGTGAAGAGATTGACAATCTTTTGATCAGCTGCAACATTAGTTACTTTGATAAATCCATTATCAATTTCAGAAGGCTTCTCAACATCGTAGAACTCTTGAGCACGTTCTCTAGCACCCCATGCATTCACAGCTTGGTAGATGTAGTACTCTTTGTTATTAGATGTGTGAATGAATGGTTGACCATTAACTTTTACTCTTCTAAACAATCCACGTTTGATGTAAGAGAAGTCACCCTTCTTTCTCATCTCAGCTCTTTTTTCTTTTGTAATGTTGTCTTCCCACGAATATACAAAGAAATCACGATCAGAGTTTCTTCCAAGAATGCTTCTTGACATTATTGGAGGAATATCACCTTTGTTAACAGAGTTCTCAATATTTTTTGGGAGATACTTCATTGCTGGATTGTACACTGGCGTACCGTCCTTTTTATAAATCCATCTAGCCTTCTCATAAGGAACAATCTCATCATTAGCCCAATTGTTTCTTTCAAATACATTTAGGTTAGCGAAAGTTTCTAGATTAGGAAGACTCTCAAGTCTTTGAATTGTATCGTTGTAAATGCTTTCAAAGTCTTCATAAGGAAGCAGAGATGTAAATGAAAGTCTATTTACAGAAAGTCCAGACTGGTACAATGCCAACATCTCAAACTTCTTGTACTTGAACAACTCTCCTCTTCCTTCAAGATATTCCTTTAGCTCTCTAAAGCTGTATATGATACTATTCTGATCATATATCTTGTTAGTAGATCCTTTTATCTTAATGTTGTTAGCACTTTTTGGAGAAGCTTCTGGAGCAAGTTGTGGAACAATGATGTTGATAACATGATTATCAAACATTGGGTGGTTAGGATTTGATTTAATTTCCTTAACCATCTGAATGATATCGTTAGCAAATCCTCCTTTAGATATCATCGTTTGAACCACTCTATCTCTGAACACTGTATTTGTTTGTACAGCATAGTCAAACAGGTCTGCTACAGCTCTCTGCGCTACCTTCACAAAGTCACGGTCATTAAGATTAACATAAGGCTTAATTACCCTCTGAATCACATTTCTCACCTTACTTCTATCAGACGCTAAGATTTCAGCAACAGCATTTCTAGTTTCATTCAATGTTTCAGCAGTTGTTCCAATGAATGAGTTATCTAACACCTGATCAACAGAGCTAATGATTGTCTGCTGAGCTTTTACCAATTGCTCATGTTTTTTATACAAAAGATATGGATCATTGAAGTTAGATGTGTCATAGTTAGTTCCCTGTGTAACAAGGAACATGTGCTCTGCCATCTTAGCATATTTCAAGAACTCACCAAGGATAAATTGTTGATCAGCTTTTTGATTTGGTAAAAGCTCAGACGC
>VFQT010002576.1_pt1 | contig 18298 bp, 17 predicted proteins | sample 3512381 | NCBI WGS metagenome assembly VFQT01 (sample SAMN10412376, study PRJNA504923) | tailings metagenome | isolation source: Relicate 2 Philex TSF3 active mining site | place: Philippines: Tuba, Benguet | collected 2017-08-29
CCTCCCGACGCCTCGCCGCGAAGCCCCGCGGTGCGAACACCTCGACATCGACACCTGCATCGATCGACGAGAGACCGAGCAGCTGGCGAACCAGGTACTCCTCGCTGCCCCCGACCCCGGGCACGCTCCAGAGCATGTTCAGCGCGACGCGCGGCTTCACGCGAGCACCTCGCGGTAGGCCGACACCGTCGCGGCGGCTGTCGCCTCCCATGTGCACTCCGCGGCGCGTCGCAGCCCGGCCGTGGCGAGTGCCGCCGCATCGCCGATGGCCCGCTCGATGCCATCTGCGATCGAGGCAACGTCCGACGGATCGACGAGCACCGCGGCGCCGCCGGCAACTTCTTCGGTGGAAGTGCCGCGCGACGTGACCACCGGTGTCCCATGCGACATCGCCTCGACCACCGGCAATCCGTATCCCTCCCATACCGACGGGAACGCGAACACCGTCGCCGCGTCGTAGATCGCCGGCAGGTTGTGCGACGGTACGAACCCGAGGAAACGCACGTCGTGCGCGTGAGTCGGCCGCCACTCACCCCAGCCCTCCATGCCCGCCACCACCAACGGCGGCATTCCGGGACGCGACGCGAGCGCCTCGACGAGGCGCGCGAGATTCTTGCGCGGCTCGAGCGTGCCGACGAACAACACGAATTTCTCGGGAAGTTCGTAGGTCGCCGCCACCCGCACCCGGTCGACGTCGGTCACCGGCACGGACGTCACCCCGAGCGGCACGTGGCGCAGTCGAGACTCGTCGAGACCCGCCGTCAGGCAGTCGTCGATCGTCGCGCGCGACGAGCAGAGAACGAGGGCGGCACGTTCGCGCACGAGATCGAGACTCCGTCGGAACATGCGGTTCGCACGTGCCGAGAAATACTCGGGGTGGCGGAGGAATGCGAGGTCGTGCACGGTCACCACCAACGGGCGCTTCGTCGCGGGCGGGATGATCGTCGTGGAATGGACGAGGTCGCACTCGACCGTCGACTCCACCTTCGGCCAGTTGGCCCACACCCACGCGCGATAGAGGTATGGACGTCCGATCGGCAACGTGTGCACTTCGATCGGGGGTTCGAACCCGGCGACGGCCGGACCGCTGTGCCGCCCCGCGACGCCGATCAACTCCACGTCGTCATGGGAGTCCAGTCGTCTTGCCACCTCGACAGCCGACAGGGCCGTACCGCCGGGGACCGCGTGCCAGCACTGCTCGAGGGTGTAGGCGACACGCACCCGGTCATTCTGTCGGGTCGCGTCCTACGATGGGTCGCATGCCTGGCTTCTGGTCGCAGCGAAGAGTGGTCGTCACCGGGGGCAACGGATTTCTCGGTCGCGTCGTCGTCGAGCGACTGCGTGCCGACGGCGCCGACGTGTGGGCGCCGACCCACGACGAGCACGACCTCGTCACGCCCGGCGAGGCCGACAAGATGCTGGCGGCGCACAGGCCGAGCCACGTCGTGCACCTCGCGGCACGCGTCGGAGGCATCGGGTACAACCAGGTCGACCCCGCCCGCCTGTATCTCGACAATCTCCTGATGGGAACACACGTGATCGAAGCCGCGCGCGCGGCGGGCGTGGAAAAGACCGTGCTGCTCGGCACGGTGTGCTCGTATCCGAAGTTCACGCCGGTGCCGTTCAAGGAGGAGTCGTTCTGGGACGGGTACCCGGAAGAGACCAACGCTCCGTACGGCATCGCAAAGAAGGCACACCTCGTGCACGCCCAGGTCAACGCGTCCCAGTACGGCCAGCGCTTCGCGTACCTGATCCCGACCAACCTGTACGGACCGGGCGACAAGTTCCACCCTGCGGTCTCGCACGTGATCCCCGCGTTGATCAAGAAGTGCACCGAAGCGCGAGAGAGCGGAGCCGGACACATCGACGTGTGGGGAACCGGCTCGGCGAGCCGTGAGTACCTCTACGTCGACGATGCCGCACGCGCGATCGTGATGGCCGCCGAATCGCACGAAGGAACCGAGCCCATCAACCTCGGTTCCGACCGCGAGATCACCATCCGCGAGACGGCCGAGACGATTGCCGCGGTGACAGGTTTTACGGGCGAACTCCGTTGGGACGCGACCAAGCCCGACGGACAGCCACGACGCCGCATCGACCCGGGTCGCGCCGCCGCCGTGCTCGGTTGGTCGGCAGAGATGGACTTCCGCGAGGGTCTGCGCCGCACGGTCGAGTGGTACCTCGCCAACCGCGCCGCCGCCGAAGCGCCGCCGCGCTGAGCGGTTCGTACACTCGGATCGTGGCCTTCCCCCCGCCCGTCGTCGAATACTGCGTGCGTCACCCGCACGTGCCGACCGGACGGCACTGCACACGGTGCGACCGCCCCGCCTGCAACGACTGTCTCGTGCAGGCTGCAGTGGGGTCGCAGTGTCTCGACTGCGTCCGCGACGGACGACTCCCCCGCTCGCAGCGCATGCGCCACTGGAACGCCGCGCAGCCGGCGCTCGTGACACGGGCTCTGATCGCGATCAACATCGCGGTGTTCCTGTGGGTCGCGAGCGGTCGCCAGGTGTTCACTCCCGCGGGCTTCATCAACCAGCACGAATACGACCTTGCGTTGTCGGAGATGTTCGTCGCCGACGGCGAGTGGTGGCGCCTCGTCACGTCGGGTTTCCTTCACTTCGGGCTCTTCCACATCGGCATGAACATGTTGCTGTTGTGGCAGCTCGGTGAACTGCTCGAACCCGCACTCGATCGCACCCGCTTCGCACTGCTCTACTTCGCATCGATGCTCGGCGGCGCGGCCGGCGCGCTGTTGTTGAGCCCGAATGCACTCACCGGTGGCGCCTCGGGTGCGGTGTTCGGTCTGATGGCAGCTGCCACCGTCGGTCTCTCGCAACGTGGAGTGAACCCGTTCCGCACCGGGATCGGCGCGACGCTGTTGATCAACCTGCTCATCACGTTCACCATCCCGAACATCTCGGTCGGTGGACACCTCGGCGGTGCCGCAATGGGAGCAGCCGTCGGTTACGTGATGCTCGAGCCGCGCTGGAAGAGACCGGCTCCCTGGATGAGTTGGGCGGCCCCGGTCGCCGGCATCGTCGCGTCGCTCGCGGTGGTGGCCGCGATCACGTAACCAGACGGAACCGTCGGCACGTCGCCCGAACGGCGCTGTGCCGGTGTCACACGCAGACCGGCCGCCCTCAGTCGAACGACAAGTTCCCGGCTCGGCACCGCGACAGCGCCGGCACCGATCGCGGCAAGACGTGCATCTTCGTGGAGGTCGTAGTGATCCCCTCCGAACGCTCTCCACGGAACGCCGAGTGACCAGGCGAACTCGTGCAACTCGTCGAGTGAGTGGTCGCTCACCATGTGGCACCACAGACGGTCGCGCCACGACCAGCGGCACTCGTCGACGAGGATCATCGGTGCAGTCGTGCGGTCTCGTCTACGAGCAGCACCCGCCGCCGCAGCAGCCACCGCCCGACGGTGCCGGCGCCGGCGCACCGCCGGCAGCACCGACCGAGGCGAAGACACTCAACAACCGAACCGATGTGTCGTGACCCGACGGGCACGTCGCGGGATCGTTGGCTTCTGCCATCGGGCGGCGTTCCTCGAACACCGTCTCGCAGGTCTTGCACTTGTATTCGTACAGCGGCACGACTCCGAGTGTAGGCGCACGCCATTGCCTGCTTGACTGGTGGCGTGACGACCCCGACGCAGGTACGCCCCGCAGAGACCCGACCCGACCTCGAGCACGTGCCCGAGACCGGTGAACCGGTGGTCGCCCACATCGTCAAGACCGAGCCGGGCGAGAATGCCGCCGCCAAGGTGCTCGAGGCTCGTGTCACCGGCACCCCGATCGAGGCGTTGTGCGGACACGTGTGGGTTCCGTCGCGCGATCCCAAGCAGTTGCCGATGTGCCAGGCCTGCAAGGAGATCTACGACACCTATCGCGCCTTCAACGACAACCTGGGCGAGACGCCGCGCGAATGAACGCACCGCGTCTGCGTCGTGCGGTGCGTGCGCTCGTTCTCGACGACGACGGATGTTTCCTGATGGTGCGGCTTGCGTACCCGCACGGCGCGTGGTGGGTGCTGCCGGGCGGCGGTGTCGACGACGGCGAAGACGAGATCGATGCGTTGCGGCGTGAGCTCGGAGAGGAGACCGGTCTCGCTCCCGACGAGATCGGCGCGGTGGTGTGGCACCGCGTCCACGAGTTCGACCTCGTCGACTCGTCGGGAACGAGATGGGACGGCCAGTCGGAGACGGTGCACCTCGTGCGCACGGCCCGGTTCGACCCGCGGCCGGCGATGACACCCGACGAACTGCGCGCCGAGAACGTCGACGTGATGCGGTGGTGGACACCCGACGAGGTCGACGCGTACGGGGGCAGCGACCATTTCGCACCGCACGACGTCGCAGGTCACGTGCGGTCGGTGATCACCCACGGACCGGCCGAGCCACCGCCGCTGCTGCGCCAGACGAACTGACGCACACGATCACCCCCAGTTGCGGCTCGGCGGCGCGGCGGGAGTGAACAACGGCGAGAGGTGCTCTGCGATCACGTTCACCACACCCTCGGCACGTTCGATGCGTCCGCGCACCAGCAGAGCAGACGCATCGCGTGCGACGGCACGGTGCCGTGCCCAGCACCCCTTCGAGCAGATGACGTTCACGAGACCGGTCTCGTCTTCGAGACTGATGAACGTCGACCCGCGCGCAGTCATCGGTCGTTGACGGTGGGTGACCACACCGGCCACCATCGCGCGCGTCCCGTGGGGAACCCCAGCCAGACCCTCGGCGGTGACGACTCCTTTGTCGTCGAGTTGTGCACGCAGGAACACCGTCGGGTGACCGTCGGGAGAAATGCCGGTGGCCCACAGATCAGCGATCGCTTCTTCGATCGGCTCCATGCCGGGCAGCACCGGGTGACGGTTGAGGCCGGTCACGTCGAGCGTGTCCCCTCTGTGTCCGTGCGCACCTGCAGCCCACAGTGCATCGCGTCGGGAGGCGCCCATGCTCCCCTCGAACGCACCGGCCGTCGCGAGTGACTCCATCTGACGCCGCGTGAGCGCAGGCACCGCACGCGCGAGTTCCGCGAGCGAGGCGTACGGACGGTGCGCGGCGATCTCACGTGCGATATCTGCCCCGATCCCCCGCACCGATCCGATGCCGAGCCTGACCGCCAGACCACCCTCTGACTCTGCACACTCTTCGAGAGTCGCGACGTCGTCAGATGCGTTCACGTCGGGGGTGTGCACGACCACCCCGTGACGCCGCGCGTCGCGCACGAGCGTGTGCGGCGACCAGAACCCCATCGGCTGGGCATTGAGCAACGACGCACAGAAGATCGCCGGCTCGTGCAACTTCAACCATGCCGACGCATAGACGAGGTAGGCGAAGCTCACCGAGTGACTCTCGGGAAACCCGTAGTTGGCGAAGGCTGCCATCTTGTCGAAGATCTCGTCGGCAACGTCTCCGGTGATGCCGCGTTCGGCCATGCCCTCGTAGAGACGCAGCCGCAGACGCTCCATGCGTGCCGCCGACCTCTTCGACCCCATCGCCTGGCGCAACTGGTCGGCCTCCGACGGCGTGAAGCCCGCGACGTCGATCGCCATCTGCATCAGTTGCTCCTGGAACAGCGGAACGCCGAGCGTCTTGCCGAGCGAGTTCTCGAGCAACGGGTGCAGGTAGGTGACGGGTTCCTGGCCGTTGCGGCGGCGGATGTAGGGATGCACCGACCCACCCTGGATCGGGCCGGGCCTGATGAGCGCCACCTCCACCACGAGGTCGTAGAACCGACGCGGCTTCAGGCGCGGCAGGGTCGACATCTGCGCGCGTGACTCCACCTGGAACACTCCGACGGTGTCGGCGCGACAGAGCATCGCGTACACCTCGTCTTCCTGGGGAATGGTGGCGAGATCGAGATCGATGCCGCGGTGACGCGACACGAGCGACACCGCGTTCGACAGCGCCGACAACATGCCGAGACCGAGCAGGTCGAACTTCACGAGACCGACGGCGGCGCAATCGTCTTTGTCCCACTGCAGCACGCTGCGGTTCTCCATGCGTGCCCACTCGACCGGACACACCTCCACGATCGGTCGGTCGCACATGACCATGCCGCCCGAGTGGATACCCAGGTGCCGCGGCATGCCCTCGACCTCGGCGGCCATCTCGAGCACGAGATCGGGTACGTCGTGGTCACTCGAGGTGGCCGTGGTCGCCACGCTTCCCCACGCATCGACCTGCTTGCTCCACGCGTCCTGCAGTGCGGCACCGTGGCCGAGCGCACGAGCCATGTCGCGCACCGCAGAGCGCGCACGGTAGGTGATGACGTTGGCGACCTGGGCCGCATGGTGCCGGCCGTGCCGGGCGTAGACGTACTGGATCACCTCCTCGCGGCGTCCGCTCTCGATGTCGATGTCGATGTCGGGCGGTCCGTCGCGTTCGGGCGACAGGAAACGCTCGAACAACAACCCGAGCGACACCGCGTCGGCCTTGGTGATGCCGAGCGCGTAACAGACCGCACTGTTGGCCGCACTCCCCCGACCTTGGCAGAGAATTCCCCGTTCGGCACAGAAACGCACGATGTCCCACACCACGAGGAAGTAGCCGGGGAAACCGAGCGTTGCGATGACGTCGAGCTCGTGGTCGATCGTGCGCCACGCACGCGCACGCAGCGAGAGATCGTCGGCGCCCGATGTCGGTCGAGGTCCGTAGCGGTGACATGCGCCTTCGTCGACGAGGCGGCGCAGGTACGACATCTCGTCGAGACCGTCGGGGCACGGGAACGGCGGCAACCGCGGCGCGACGAGCGAGAGGTCGAACGAGGCCTCGGCGGCGATCTCGACCGTGCGCTCCACCGTGCCCGGCCACCGCGCCATGCGCCGGTGCTGCTCGCTGCCCGATCGCAGGCACGCTGTCGCCGCCGCCGGGAGACGGTGGTCGATCTCGTCGAGCGAACAACGTTCCCGCACCGCCGCCAGCGCCGCGGCGAGACGGTGCTCGGCCGCCGTCGCGTACGACACATTGTTGGTGGCCACGCACTCGAGACCCGTACGCGCCGCAACCTGTGCGAGTGCGTCGTTGCGTGCCGCATCGAGCGGGTCACCGTGGTTCCACAACTCGACCAGCACGCTCCCGGTGCCGAACCGTTCGACCAGTGAGCGCACAGTGCGTACTGCGGCCGAGGGTCCGTGGTCGACGAGTGCACGCGGCACCACGCCGGCGTTGCCGCCGGTGAGCACGAAACACCCCGACCCGACGCACTCGGCGACGGCATCGAGCGCGAAACGCGGCGCACCCTTGCTGCCTGCGAGTTGTGCCTCGCTGATCGCACGTGCCATCGATGCATACCCCCGTGCACCGCGCGCGACGAGCACGAGATCACCCGCGCCCGTCTCACCCGGGACACCGTCGCACGAGAACTCGACGCCGAACATCGTGCGCAGTCCCGTCGCACGAGCAGCCTCGGCGAATCGCACGATGCCGTAGAGACCGTTGCGATCGGTGAGAGCGAGCGCGTCGAGACCGAGCGCCGCGGCACGCTCCGCCAGTTGCTCGGGGTGCGACGAACCCGTCAGGAACGAGAAGTTCGACCGGCAGTGGAGTTCGGCGTACGGGTGCGTCGACTCGCTGCGCACGACCCGCGGCTCGAAAGGCTGGCGTGCGGCACCGAAGGCCGGTCCGTCGCCGCCGCCGTTCGGCGCGACCGTCGACGCACGACGGCCGTTCGAGCCACGGCCGTCAGAAAGACGCCTATTGATCTCGCTCCATGGCACGGGCGGGTTGTGGAAGCCCATAGGGCTCGCCACGATAGCGAACATATGTTCGCCCCGAAAGGGGTGGTCAGTCAGGGCTCACCAGTGCCCGTACCCGGCGCAAGGCCCCCACGAGACCCTCATCGGCCATGGCCTCGGCTTCGGCCCAGGTGAACCACCCGACCTCCCGGCTCTCCCCGTCGGCAGGGTTCGGCATCACCTCCGGCGCACGCACCAGGAACCGCAGGTCGTAGTGGGTGTGGCCGCGCGGACCAGGGTGCACGTCGACGTGCACGAACACACCGTCGCTCGATTCGTGGCGCACCGGCACGCCGATCTCTTCGTGCGCCTCGCGCAACGCTGCCTCGGCCACGGTCTCCCCCGGCTCGACGTGACCGCCCGGCTGCAGCCACATGCCGAGACGTTTGTGGAGGTGCAGCGCGACCTTGTCGCCGCCGTCGCTCACCACGATCGCAGAGGCGGTGACGTGCTCTGGCCCGCGCGACTCGTCGGCGGCACGCGAAGGATCGTCGAGCGAGGTGACGAACATGACGAAGTCGCGCACCGATGCCTCTTCGCGCTCGTCGACCGGGTCATGCTGCCCCATCGACGTGACCCAACTGTCGGTCCACGAACGTCGGTTCACGCAGCCCATCCATCGCGTGAAGCGTGCCTGGCGAAGAACTCCGCCACTTCGCATCCGCACCCCGGCGAGAGATCCCCGACCTCTGCATCGGACCTGGCCGACATTCGGCCGATGACTCCCGACAGACGCATCTCGCGGACGTGGTCCGGGACTGGAAACCATCGTCCGGCGAACACCACGCCGAGAACGGGAATGCCACCCCAACGCGACGGTTCCACCTCATACGGGTCGCTCCCGAGCACCGTCATGTTGGCAAGTTTTCCGACAACCAGACTTCCGAGTTCGTGCTCCCGGCGCCACGAGAAAGCCGACTCGATGGTCACCGCGCGCAAGGCTTCGTGTGCGGAAATGCGCTGTTCCGGTCCGACCACACGGCCGGAATTCGCCACACGAGCCGAACCCCAGCCCGCCATGGCGAGCGGATCAGAGGGGCACATCGGCAGGTCCGAGTGGTACGACAGAGGAACTCCACGTTTCAGTACGGACGCAGAGCGGACCATCGAATCTGCACGATCCCGGCCGAGCCCCCACTGCGAGTACTTGTCGGCGAACCCGACCGGGTAATAGGGGTTCGCCGACACGATCATCCCGAGAGCAGCGATGCGATCGACCTGATCCTCGGTGCTGTTTGCAAAGTGCACGACAACCGTTCGGTGGTCACCTCGCGGTCGACGGCGCTGAGCACCGTCGACGATGTCGAGAAGCACCTCGAGACCGAGGTCTCCGTTCACGTGAACGTGAATCTGCCAATCGGCATCCCAGTAGACATCGAACACCGAGCGGAGCACTTCGGGTTCCATCATCCATTCACCGTGATGGTCCGGATCCGGAAATCCCTCTCCATCGAGATACGGATCCTTCATCTGCATCAACTGCGAGATGATCGCCCCGTCGCAGAACAACTTCACGTGGCCGTCGACGACGCGGACCTTCTCCCCCGCTCCGCGGGCCACTTGGAGGCGTGCGTCGGCGACGAGATCGTCGCCCGACAGACCCCTCACGGGCTGAGTGCGGCCTTCGACCATGAAGGTGCTCTCGAAAGGAACATCTGGCCCACCGAGCATCTCCTGGTAGATCTCCCACGGCTCGCTGCGCCAGTAGATGCCAGGCTCGTTGATCGACGTCACACCGTTCATGTGGAGGTACTCGATCATCTGCGCGAGCCCTTCGCGGTACCTCTCTGCAGTCATGAACAGCGGCATGAGAAATCGGCTGAGAACGAGCATCCACCCGTTTTCCCAGAAATGTCCGCGGGCGAAGTCGAGTTGATCCGATGCAGGACCGTGGCCCTGGGTGTCTTCTTCCGTGATGCCGAGTCGCTCCAATGCGGCCGAGTTGAGATACCACTCGTGGCAACTTCGCTGCCAGACCGCCACCGGTCGATCAGGAACCAACCGGTCGAGCCGCGTGCGGTCGAGCGGTCCGTGCCACAACGAGTGATACCCCCACGTGAAGAGCCATTCCCCATCGGGTAGGCGCCGATGAGCCTCGATCAAGTGCGCGTCGTATTCGGCGGCTGTCTCTGCGGCCGGAAGGATGCGTCTCGGAAGGACCCACGGTTCGGGCGCAATGACCTCGGTGGTGAGTGTCGTGGCAGCGAGCATCGGATGCAGGTGCTGGTCGACAAGTCCCGCAATGACGACCTTGTCGGACAACGTCCGGTCGATCACATGGTCCGGACCGACGGCGGTGACGACATCGGTCTCCTCGCCCACCGCAACGATCCGCCCGTCGCACACGGCAACAGCTGTGGCGCGGGGAATTGCATCGTCCATCGTGATGAACGTTCTGGCGATCCAGACGACCGTGCCTGCCATTCCACGCACATTAGGTACTGCCCCGAGACCTCCGGGTATCAGTCGTAGCGGCCGAGAAGCGACCACGCGCCGTTCTCGATGCCGAGCAGGAACACACCGACACCGAAACGTGGGTGACGCACCAGCACCTGGGCGCGTGCATGACGTCGCTTGCGACGCGGATCCCACCACCGCTCTTCCACCGGCCACGGACCGGCGGCTCGTTCGACGCGCCATTCGTGACCACCCACCTCGACCACAGCCGGCAGCGCCGAGAACTCGTGACGACCGGTGACCGACACCTCGCACCCCGTCGCATCGACGACGCGCACCGTCGGTGGCTCGACGGCCACTGCGGCCGGTGACGGCGTGGGCGTGGCGCCGGTCCATGCGCGCGGTGCACCGTTACCGATGTGCACACGCTCTTCGGCCGCACCGACGTCGTCGAAGTCGACGAGCGATGCATCGACGAGCGACCACGCCCGGGACAGGTCGCGCCCACCCTCCCAGCACGGCACACTCACCACCGCATCGGCCACCGCGGCACGCGCCATTGCCACCGCGCGCGCCGCACGCTCGACGTTCTCTTGCTGGCCGCCCCACAGGAGCGGTTGCACCACGAGTGATTCGCGGCACTCGAGCGGCGTCACCTCGAGACGCACCACGCCGCCCGTGGGTGCATCGGGATCGGCGGCATCGTCTGCGAGCCACCCGTCGAGTTGCACGGCGAGCCTGCTGCACGCCGCCGACGCGGTGAAACCGCGCGGTTCGCCCCAGATGCGCTGGTTGCGCTCTGCATGGTCGGTCTCGCACGTCAACGACAGACGCACGCACTGCAGCCCGTGCTGCGACACGGCACCGAGCACGGCGTCGATCGCGTCACGAGCCGACCCCACCACCGCGGCCGACGTCACGAGCGGGTCGTCGAAGACGACCGTGCGCGCGAAGTCCGACGGCGGCGGACCCGGCGACAGATGCTCGACGTCGCACGCACCGACGAGCAGGTGCACCCGCCGTCCCTCGAGACCGAAGCGGTCGATGAGAGCCTCTTCGCCGAGTGCCCGCACGTCGCCACACCGCGGGAGCCCGAGACGAGCCAACAAGTCGACGATGTCCGGGTCGACGCCGCCGATCTCCGCGAGTGCCGCGACGGGGAGAGCACCGACGAAGTCGACGGTGACCGAGTCGCTCACGACGCACGCACGACCGCGCGACACCGACAGACGTGCCGCGGCCACCGCGGCGAACCGCGACCCCGCGACGCCGACACCAACATCGGTTCTGTTGCCCGACGACGCATCTGCACACAGGGCGAACACCCGCTCGGCCATCGCATCGTCACCACCGAAGTAGCGCGACGGACCGCGGGCCGAGAACAGCACGAGCCCGGGAGCAGCCACCTCGACGAGCGGTGCGATGTCGGTGATGCGCCGCACTGCTTTTTCGAACTCGCGCGACACACCGTCGTGGGCCACGACGACGTGCGACCACGACGGAAACACGACCGCCACGGTGCGCGTCGCCTCGGCCGTCACGCTGCGCCCACCCGTCCGTCGTCTCCGGGCAGGTGAACCGTCACACGACGAGCGACCGGAACGCGCCGGCCCGCACATTCGAGGTCGACGGTGCGCGACCGTGCATGCGTGTCGAAGCACCAGCTGCGCGTCGTGACCGTCAACGTCGCGTCGGTCTCGACGACGCCGGGGTTGCCGACGACGAACAGAACCGCACCAGATGCACGCACCCGCGCCGCGAGTCGACGCGCGTCAGCCGAGCCGCACCGAGGTGACGAACACGCCACGAGATCGACACCGTCGACGATCGAGCCGACGACGGCCGACCACGAACCAGGCGACGACGTGCGCGGAACGGAGACCGACAACAGTCGGTGCATGGCGATGCCGTGCTCGTCGGCGGCGACGAGACCGGCCCTCGGCATGTCGACCATGGCGAACCATGCACCGTCACGCGTCGCCTCGGCAGTGAGTGCATAGAGCAGTGACACCGAGGCCGACCCGCGAACCCCGTAGATGCGACCCCGCTCGAGCCCGTGCGCGGGGAACACCCCTGCGAGCGCCTCGTGCACACGATGCACACCGGTGCCCGCCACACCCCGGAGCCCGAGACGAGCGGCAAGATCAGCTGCGGTCTCGGTTCCTTCCACGCGAGGCAGAACGCGCGGTGCCGACTGCACGGCGGCGGTTCGCGGAATGGTCGGCAACCGGCTCACAGAGCCAGCGTACCGAACAGGTGTTCGCCCCTTTCCCGGGGCTCGGCAGCGGAGGCGTCAGCCGTTCTTGGCGCGCCACTTGGCGAGCGCGGCTTGGCTGCGCTCCCACAAGTGAGCCGGCACACGGGGGTCGAGACCGCCACCCGATGCACCCTCGCCACCCGACGAGGCCGCCGCCGGTGCGGCTTCGGCGGGCACCTGAGCCATCAACTCTTCGACACTCGGGGGCGCCATGCCCGGCTTCCAGTACTGGTAGAGGTCACGCACGATCGCATCGAGACCCGACTGCGAGGCGCCGGGAGCCAACTCGGCAGTGACGACATTGCCGTACACGTGCACCCACGTCACCTGGCCGGACTCGAGAAGGCGCCGCGCGACGACCGCCCCCGACTTGGTGCCCTTGGCCTCGGACGCCGAGCGGTAGCGCTCGTGCCCCTGACCGGTGAGCGACCTGTTCGTCTCGAACCTCACGACTGCGGCCGACCCGCCCGACTTGCGTTCCACTGCGACTGGCTGACCCATGGACGGCAACGCTAGTCGTCTCACTCCGGCTTCCCCCACCACACGGGCGTGGGGGTACGGTACGGACACCCACGACGCCCCCGAGGGGCCAGACCCAGGAGCCGACCACCATGGCCGACATCAGCATCGAACAGTTCAGGGCAGAAGCACTCGCATTCCTCGAGTCGGTCGCCGAACGTCGCCCGGTGGAGAAAGAGTTCGTGTGGGGCGAGGGCTCCGACAACTTCTACCGCGAGAAGGACCGCGAGCAGGAAGCAAAGAACGCCGAAGAGGCGAAGGTGTGGCGACAGAAGAAGTTCGATGCCGGTTTCGGTTGGATCAGCGGGCCGAAGAAGTACGGCGGCCGCGAGCTGCCGCCGGCATACGACCGTGCGTACGCAGAACTCGAGGTGCAGTTCCGCGTGCCCGACAACGGACCGTTCGGCATCAGCCTCGGCATGGTGACGCCGACCATCCAGGACCATGGCTCCGATGTCGCTCGCGACCTCTACGTCACCAAGTTGTGGCGCGGCGAGATGATCGCATGTCAGTTGTTCTCCGAGCCCGGCGCGGGATCCGACCTCGCGTCGCTCACCACCAAGGCCGAGCGCGACGGTGACGAGTGGGTGATCACCGGTCAGAAGGTGTGGACCACCGGCGCCCACTACTCCGACATCGGCGAGATCATCGCCCGCACCGACTGGGACATGCCCAAGCACAAGGGACTCACCGCGTTCATCGTCGACATGAAGGACCCGAACGTCGACATCCGACCGCTCAAGCAGATGACCGGCGGCGCGTCGTTCAACGAGATCTTCTTCAACGAGGTGCGCGTGCGCGATGACCATCGCCTCGGCGACGTGAACAACGGTTGGAACGTGGCACTCACCACCCTCATGAACGAGCGTGCGTCGATCGGCAGCAACAACGCCGGCGACAAGAACCTGCTCACGCGCGTGGTCGCACTCGCCAAGCACTACGGACTCGACCGTGACCCGCTCATGCGCCAGGAACTGGCCGACGTGGTGATGGGCTACCGCGTCGCGGCCCTCAACTCGCAGCGCGCCGCCGCCAAGATCAAGATGGGCCAGCTGCCCGGACCCGAGATGTCGATCACGAAGATGGCACTCGTCAACAACCAGGCACGTCTCGTGAGTTTCCTCTCGCACGCCCTCGGCCCGAAGCTGATCGCCGACACCGGCGAGTGGGGCACCTACGCGTGGGCGAACTTCGTGCTCGGCACACCCGGACTCCGCATCGCGGGTGGTTCCGACGAGGTCATGCGCAACATCGTGGGCGAGCGCGTGCTCGGCCTGCCGAAGGAACCGGGCATCGACTCCGTCTCGCCGTTCCGCGACATCAAGGTCTCGACCGCCAAGAAGTGACCCGACGATCGTCCGGCAACGGACGACTCGTCAGCCGATGTTCCAGGATCTGCGGTGCAGGTCGGTGAGCCCGTGCTCACGGATCGCGGCCGTGTGGGCGGCCGCACCGTAACCCTTGTTGCCCTCCCACCCGTACGCAGGGTGCATCTCGTGCAGGCTCGACATCAACCGGTCACGAGCAACCTTGGCAACGACGCTGGCCGCCGCCACCGACGCACAGTCGCGGTCGGCCTTCGCGCGTGTCATCACTCGTGGCCCGCCCTGCTCTTCGAGCACGAACGGAACCGTGCCGTCGAGAATCACCCAGTCGGGCACTTCCGGCAGTGCCGACAACGCGCGCGACGCAGCGAGGCTGAGGGCGCCCATGATGCCGAGTCGGTCGATCTCGGTCGCGCTCGCTTCACCCAGTGCCCACGAGTGTGACCACACCTTCACCGTGTCTTCCATCGCCTCACGACGGCGAGGGGTCATCAACTTCGAATCACGCAGTCCGTCGGGAACCGACATGGTCGACGCGCCGATGCAGACGACACCGATCGTCACCGGGCCCGCCAGTGCACCCCTGCCGACCTCGTCGACTCCGGCCACCAACCGCGCACCGGAAGCAAACAGTTCACGCTCGACATCGAGTGTCGGGTCGACGCGCGTCACGAACGCGAGCGTACGAGATGCGCCGCGGCTCAGACGGGCGCAGGCGCGGCGAGCAGTGTCTCGCCCGACGTCTCGACGCTCGTCCAGTCACGATCGGCGTCACCGCCGGTGAGAACGAGTCCGCGCTCCCCGGTTGTCTCCCACAGCAGCGCCGGCCGGTCTCCGTGCCAGCGCACGGCGAGGCTGACGGCGTGACGTGGACCTGCAACGAGACCGTGCGCCTCGAAGTTCGCACCCCACCACGTCTGGGGAATTCCCCACGGAAACAGATCGCAGCGATCTCCCGACGGAGTCGCGCGTGCCACGAGCGTCTCGGCCCACGCAACGGCACCCAGCCCAGGGGGAACCTCGAGCGGTGGCTCGGCGACCGGCCGATCGGCGAGACGCGACCATGCGGCCGTCACGTCGCCTGCGGCACGGTCGTCATCGAGAAGCACGCACGCACGCGCAGCCGTCGCCAGCAGGTGCGGCGTGTCCCACGCGAGCACCCGCGACTTCTTCTCCGCCTTCAGTCGCCGCATGACCGACTCGACCACCTCGAGAATCGAGTCCGACCACGTCTCGCCGAGGCGCACCAACTCGACAGCGGCTGCATCGTCGTCGAGACGACCGCCGAGCAACAGGTCACTGCGCACCCTGCAGATGGCCGCGACCACCGTGTGGTCGGGAAGAACGAACCGTGACGCAACGTCACAGGCCGTCTCCCACCCGCGCACGACCTGTTGGTGACCCGCGAGGTCGACCGGCAGAGGTCCCGCTCCCCGACCCGTGTGCGACAGTGCGACGCGCGTCGTCGAACGGTGTGCGAGCGGCAACACGACGCTCCCACTCGGCAGGTCGATGCCCTGTGGCGGGTTCGTCCCCAGGTCGCGTGACGACAGCACGTCCGATCTCGTGACGGCCACTGCGACCGTCGCGGGAGTGTCGTTCTCGAACTCGACCACCGTGAGTCCGCCGTCGTCTGCGGTGCACCAGATGCGCTGGACGATGTCGCCCGAGCCGACACGCATGCGAGTCTCTGCCACCGGGTACCCCGAGTACCACTTCTGCCGCACCGTCGGCTCACTCGCCGGCGAGTACCACCGGTCGTCACCGGCCACGTGCCAGGCCAACTCCGGTGATCCGTCATGGGGATGCACCGTGCCGAGTGCATCGACGGTCGCGCGCCACGTGCCGCCGCGTACGCCGATCACGCGGCCGTCAACGTGTTTGGCGGCTTTCACGCGGTCTCCGGCCGGGCGCGACGCGACATCAGAGCGAGCAGTGCATCGGCTGCACTCACACCTTCGTGACACACCGCCACCACCTGTTCGGTGATCGGCATGTCGACTCCGTGCCGGCGGGCGAGCGAGAGCACCGACGCCGACGACCGCACACCTTCTGCGACCATCGACGTCGACGACAAGATGTCGGCGAGTGCCTCTCCCCGACCGAGACGGGTGCCGACGGTCGTGTTGCGGCTGCTCTGCGACGAACACGTCGCGATGAGGTCGCCCACACCCGCGAGTCCCGACAGCGAATCGGGTCGACCTCCGAGAGCCTCGGCGAGTCGTGTCATCTCGGCGAGACCCCGCGTGATGAGCGACGCTCGGGTGTTGTCGCCGAAGCCCATGCCGTGCACGATGCCGGCAGCGATCGCGATCACGTTCTTCACGACCCCCGCGATCTCGCACCCCACGACGTCGTCGTTCGTGTAGACGCGGAACAACGGACCGGTGAAGATGTCCTGCAGCGCCGTGGCGATCACCGCGTCGTCGATTGCGACCACGCTCGCGGCCGGCTGACCGGCAGCGACCTCGGAGGCCAGGTTCGGGCCGGTCAACACCGCGACGGGGTGCCCGGGCATCACCTGGTTGGCCACCTGCGACATGCGCAGGTCGGTTCCGACCTCGAGCCCCTTCGAGAGGCTCACCACCGGAACCCAGGGTCGAATGTGGGGTGCAGCCGTGGACAACACGTCGCGGAAACCCTTCGACGGCACTGCCATCACCACCACGTCGGCTCCCGACACGGCGGCGGCCAGATCGTTCGTCGACGTCAGGTTCTCCGACAACGGGACATCGGCGAGGTAGGCGCGGTTCCGGTGGTCGCGGTTGATCTCGTCGGCGACGTCGTCACGTCGGGCCCACAGAACGGTGTCGGTGTTGGCGGCGGCGAGCGATGCGACCGTGGTGCCCCACGACCCTGCGCCGACCACAGCCATGCGAATCGACCCCATCGCCCACAGCGTAGGCGCGGCCGACTGCCACCCCGTCCTCGGACCACCGCGCCTCCTTCGTAGGCTCCACCTTCGTGCGCGTGGCAGTCGTGATACCGGTGAAGGCCTTCGGCCTCGCGAAAGGACGTCTTGCCGGCACGCTGTCTCCGGACGAACGGGAGCAACTGTCCCGCTCGTGTGCCGAACGTGTGGTGTCGAGCGCCCGTCCGTGGCCGGTCTACGTGGTGTGCGACGACGATGCGGTCGCTTCATGGGCCCGTGGCCTCGGTGCCGAACCCGTTCACTGCACGACCCCCGGGCTCGACGCCGCCGTCGACGCCGGACGACGTGCCGCCGCGGCCGGGGGTGCCACCCACGTGGTGATCGCGCACGCCGATCTCCCGCTCGCCCGGTCGTTTGCACACGTGCCGCGTGAGGGATCCGTGAGCATCGTGCCCGACCGCCACCGCGACGGTACGAACGTGTTGTCGATGCCGGTCGATTCCGCAATGACGACCGCCTACGGGCCGGGCAGCTGCGACAACCACGTCGACCTCGCGCGCGCAGCGGGACTCACATGCGAGATCATCGACGACGACGACCTCGCGCTCGATCTCGACACCGTCGACGATCTCGCCGAACTCGACAGGAGGAACACCAGATGAGTGCCAACGACCCGGGTCAGCCACCGGCAACAACCTCGACGTTCAGTCGCGACCTGCCCGCACCCAAGATCGCGCTTGCGATCGGCGCCCACCCCGACGACGTCGAATTCGGCTGCGGCGGAACACTCGCCAAGTGGGCCGCCGCGGGCACCGTGGTTCACCACCTCGTGTGCACCGACGGATCGAAGGGCACCTGGGACGCCGATGCCGACACCGTTGCCCTCGTTGCACGTCGACAAGACGAGCAACGTGCGGCCGCGGCCGCACTCGGCGCGACCGGCACGGTGAGTTTCCTCGGCCACGTCGACGGCGACCTCGAGCACTCACGTGCCGTGGTCGACTCGATCGCCCTCGCGATACGCCGCATCAGACCCGACGTGGTGCTCTCGCACGACCCGTGGAAGCGCTACCGACTGCACCCCGACCACCGGAACACCGGGCTGAACGTGTGCGATGCGATCGTGGCTGCGCGCGACCCGCACTTCCTGCGGCACCACATGACCGACCACGGCGTCACCCAC
>VFQT010002578.1_pt1 | contig 18291 bp, 18 predicted proteins | sample 3512381 | NCBI WGS metagenome assembly VFQT01 (sample SAMN10412376, study PRJNA504923) | tailings metagenome | isolation source: Relicate 2 Philex TSF3 active mining site | place: Philippines: Tuba, Benguet | collected 2017-08-29
AGCAAAAAAAGTTTGACCTTGAGTTTCCCAAGAGCCAGTTGTTTTCAAAGACAGACTTGGCAAAGTTTCTCGTCCTTTGGGATTGCCGTCCGGATATTGTGAGCAAGGGCGCGCAGAAAAACTTCGCGCACTTTGCTGGTGAGATCAAAAAGGAATGGGACAAAAAGCCCGATGCTTTTAATGAAAGTTTTTTCAGGCAGACGATTGCAAAAGCTATTACGTTCAGGGAGGTTGAGAAGCTGGTTACAGAGCAGGCCTGGTATCAAGGCGGTTATCGGGCGAATGTGGTTGCTTATGCAATATCAAAGCTGGCGCATGACGTGGAACAGGCGGGCTACACGATTGATTTTGAGGGGATATGGAGGGCTCAGAAACTCTCTGCAGGGTTGCGTGATGTGCTGACAATTCTTGCCAAGGCAGTGCACGACTTAATCTTGGATACACCATCGAACATAAGCAATGTGACCGAATGGGCCAAACAGCAGGCTTGCTGGAGTCGTGTTGCTGAATTGAAGATTGATCTCCCAAAAGAGCTGAAGGGTGAGCTTTTGACCAAGGATGAGCAGCAGGAAAGCGAGCGTTCTGCTGTCAAGGATCAAAAGATGCTAAACGGGATTGAGGCGCAGGCGCTTGTTGTTAAAGCTGGCGGGGCATTTTGGAGAAATGTCAGGGACTGGGGTACCAGGCGACAGCTGCTCACCTTGAAGGAGGCGGGCATTCTGGACGTTGCGGCATCGATGCCCGTCAAGTTGCCAACAGAGAAGCAGTGCATCGCAGTCGTTGGGATATTAAGGCGGTTTCAATCAGAAGAAGGCTGCCCGCTTGCTATTGAAAGTGTCTGATGGTTGATGTTTTCACCAAAGCCAAGCGCTCTGATGTCATGTCGCGCATTCGTGGAAGCGGCAATATAGAGACCGAGCTTGCACTGGCGAAACTTTTCCGTAGGCACGGAGTTACCGGATGGCGGCGCAATCAACCCTTGTTTGGTAAGCCGGACTTCACTTTTCGCCGTCAGCGTGCTGTTGTGTTCGTGGATGGGTGTTTTTGGCATGGTTGCTTGAAACACTCCACGACCCCCGCGAACAATCGCACGTTCTGGAAAAGGAAGTTTGCGGCAAACAAAGCGCGTGATCTACTTGTGACGAAAACCCTCCGCAAAGAGGGTTGGCGCGTCATCCGCGTATGGGAGCACGAGCTTGCCGGGAGGAACGTCCTCACGTCGAGGCTAAGCCGAATTTTTGAATCGTTGAAATCAAAAGCGAAGGCAAGTTAACCCCGTCCAAGATCCCGCATGCACTGAGGATTTCATGGTTAAAGCGTATCAAGCGCAAGTTAAATATAAGCCATTGATTTTATTGTTTTTTTAAATGAACCACGCCAACCCCAACCGCACTGGCGAACTCGCCCGCAACGTTGACATCGCGCTGCGCTTCAAACAGAAGCAGGGCACGCCGGAGATGCCGCTGGTCGAGAAGGAGGTGTTGGCGCCGAACTTATGACCGGGTGCGCGGCGGCAATTTGCACTTGGCGAACAATGCGCGTGACCAGGGATGGCCGCATCCGGCGCTGTACCTGCGCGCGGCCTTCCCGGACCGTGTCGATGTCATTGAGCAGGTGATTGCCGACGGCGACCGCGTCGGGCTGCTGTTCCGTGTTACCGGCACCCATGCCGGCAATTTTTTCGGCATCCCGGCGATCGGTAAAACAGTGGATGTCTACGAAGTCGCGCTGCTGCGCATCGTCAACGGTCAGATGGTCGAGGGCTGGTTCATGATGGACGAGGCGGAGTTGTTGCGGCAGCTTGGGGCGAAGCTGCCGCCGCGTGCTGACGGCCAGATCGTCGCCCCGACGCTCCCGCAGACGCTGGATGCCACCACCTTCATCCGCCAACTGGAGCAGCAGCCGGCGATTTCAGCACAGGAACGCAACAAGCTCGCGGCGGCGCATACGCGGCTGTCGCCGAAGTCGCGCAGCGGCGCCGGTCGCCAGCTGCGTCAGGGCTTCGAGCACCTGCGCGCGTACAGCAAGGCGCAGGGTTACGGTGACCTCGATCTCGACGGCGCGTTTCCTGATCGCGGTTACGGCATGGATGTGCTGCTGGCCGAAGGCGACCAGGTGTGGATGCGTTTCAATGTCGGCGGCACGCATCACGGCGCTTTTTGCGGCATCGCGCCGACCGGGCGCCGCGTTGGTGTGCATGGCGTATCGATCATGAATTTCAGGGACGGCCATTGGGCCGACAGCTGGACTTTTGCCGATGAGCTCGGGCTGCTGTTGCAACTGAGCCAGCCCGACTGGCTGATGGGCGTGCAGCGCACACCCTAGGGGCTGAGTCATAAGCACATGTTTTTAAAAGAGTTTTGATGTTATAGTCGGGGCATCCCCGAATCCCGTTCGCGGGCGGATGCCGCCCCGCACACCATGGCTACACGCAGCAAATCCAGCGCGCGCGCTGCAAAGCCCGCAGCCACCGCGAAACCGCCGAAAGAGGGCAAGGTTGCTGCGCAGCCTGTTCCGCCGGTTGCGGACGAGGCGATGTCCTCGGTGGCGGTCTGGGACACCTACCAGACTGCGCTGCAGGCGCAGCGCAGCGGCGACCTCGAGGCGGCGCGCGCCGGTTACCTCAAGGTGCTGCAGGCGCAGCCGCAGGATTTCGACGTGCTGCACATGCTGGGCGTGCTCGAAACCCAGCAGAAGCATTATCCCGAGGCCCTGCGCCTGTTGAAGCAGGCGCTGCAGATCGATCCCGACAACCCGACGGTGCACAACAACCTCGGCGTCGCACTCTGCGGCATGGGCCAGCACGAGGAGGGACTGGTGGCGCTGCGGCAAGCGCTGGCCCTGGACCCCGAGTTCGCCGATGCCTGCTGCAACATCGGCCGTGCGCTGTGCGATACCGGCCGGCACGCGGAGTCGCTCGCCTATTTCGACCGCGCCGTGGCGCTCGAACCCGACATTGCCGACATCCATTACCAGCGCGCCGTGGCGCTCGACCGCCTGCAGCGGCGCGACGAGGCGCTGGCCGCCTACGAGCGCGTGGTCGAGCTCAGCCCGGCGCATGCCGAGGCGCATTGCAAGCGCGGCCACCTGCTGTCGCATGCCAAGCGCTTCAAGGATGCGCTGGTTAGCTACGAACGCGCGATCGCGGCCAATCCGCAGTTTTCCGAAGCGCACTGCAACCGCGGCAACGTCCTGCGCCTGCTCGGCCACCTGCACGAGGCGCTGGTGAGCGTGGACCGCGCGATCGCGCTGCCGCCCGAGGTTGCACCCGCGCACCGCATCCGCGGCGTGGTGCTGATGGGGCTGTCGCGGTTTGACGAGGCGCTGCAGAGCTTTGACCGCGCGCTGGCACTGCAGCCGGCCTACGGCGAGGCCATCAACGACCGCGGCAACACGCTGCGCATGCTCGGGCGCTACGAGGAGGCGCTGCGCATGCAGGAGCAGGCAATCCTGCTCAATCCGGCGGCCTCCGGCGCCTACGCCAATCGCGCTGTGGCGCTGATGGACATGGGCCGGCCGCAGGACGCGCTGGCTGACCTGCGCCGCGCGGTCGAACTGTCGCCGCAGAACGCGGAATTCCACAACCTGCTGGGCAATGCGTTGCAGGCGCTCAACCGCCATGCCGAGGCGCTCGGCGCGTACAACAAGGCGCTGGAGCTTCAGCCCGGTTATGCGCAGCCCGAGTTCAACATCAGCATGTGCACGCTGGTGCGCGGCGAGTTCGTGCGCGGCTGGCCGCTGTATGAGGCGCGCTGGCGCACCGGGCAGAAGCTGGGCTGGATCCGCTTCCGCAAGCCGCAGTGGCGCGGCGAGCCGGCCAGCGGACGCCTGCTGCTGTGGGGCGAGCAGGGCATCGGCGACCAGATCCTGCACCTCGGCATGCTCGATTCGCTGCGCCAGCGCGCGAAGGGCATGGACGTGGTGCTGGCGGTCGCGCCGCGGCTTCTGCCGCTGGTGCAGCGCAGTTTCCCCGGCCTGCCCTGCGTGCCGCTGGCGCGGGCGACCCGCGAACCCTGCGACCTGCAGATTCCGCTGGGCAGCATCGGCGGACTGGTGTGCCGCTCCTGGGCTGAATTTCCGCGTGACCGCAAGGCCTACCTGTTCGCCGATGCGGCGCGGGTGCGCGCGCTGCGCGCACGCCTGCTTGATGCGGATGGCGGCCCCGGAAATGCCCCCAGGTCGCCGACCCGTGCGCCGCTGGTCATCGGTCTGTCGTGGATGAGCCGCGCCGAGCGTTTCGGCGAACTGAAAAGCATCGCGCTCAGGGAACTGCAGCCGCTGCTGGAGCTGCCGGGGCTGCGCTTTGTCGACCTGCAGTACGGCGACACCCGCGAGGAGCGCGAAGCGCTGCGCAAGGCGCGGGGCATAGAAGTGCAGCGCCTGCCCGACATCGACACCTTCAACGACATGGACGGGCTGGCCGCGCTGATCGGCGCCTGCGACCTTGTGGTGACCACCAGCAACACCACGGCCCATCTCGCCGGTGCGCTCGGCGCGCCGACGCTGCTGATGCTGCCCTTTGCCAGCGGCCGGCACTGGTACTGGCACGAGGCGCGCGAGGACAATCCCTGGTATCCGTCGATGCGGCTGTTTCGCCAGCAGGCGGTCGGCGAGTGGGGTGACATCGTCGCGCGGGTGCACGATGCCGTGCTGGCGCGGATGGCGGAGCCGCAATGAGCGCGCGCGGCAAGGTCAGCGTCAGCGTCGGCAAGCCGCTTGCGGTGGCCGCGATCCTGCGCGACGGCGAGGCGGCGCAGCGCCGCGGCGACACGGCGGCGGCGGAGGCGGCCTACCGCCGTGTCATCGCAGCGGCGCCGGACCATGCCGTCGCCCTGCAGCGGCTGGGCATCATCGAGGCGCAGCGTGGCAACCCGGGCGGGGCCGAGGCGCTGTTTGCGCGCGCCGCGGCGGCCAGCCCCGATGACCACAACATCCACAACAGCCGCGGCAACGCGCTGTGCGCCTTGCGCCGCTATGACGAGGCTGCGGCCAGTTTTGCACGGGCGATCGAACTCAATCCGGCCTATCCCGAAGCCCGCGCCAATTTCGGCAGGGCATTGCTCGACCAGGGCCGGCCGCGGGAGGCATTGGAGCAGTTCGACGCGGCGCTGGCGCTGAAGCCGGAAGTGGCCGACACCCTGTTCCAGCGCGCGCTGGCACTGATGGCGCTCGAGCGGCAGGACGAGGCGATCGCGGCGTTTGACCAGGTGCTGGCCCTGCGTCCCGGACATGCCGAGGCCCATTTCAACCGTGGCAACCTGCTGCGCCAGCAGGGGCGGAAGATGGAGGCACTGGTCAGCTTCGAGCGCGCCATCGCAGCCAACCCTGAGATGGCGGAAGCGCATTGCAACCGCGGCAACGCGCTGCTGACGCTGGGGCAGACCGCCGACGCCCTCGCCAGTGTCGACCGCGCGATTGTCCTCAAGCCCGGGTTGGCGGTGGCGCACTGCCTGCGCGGCGACGTGCTGGCGCGGATGGAGCGGCTGCCCGAGGCGCTCGATGCTTCGGACCGCGCGATCGCGCTGCAACCCGGCTTCGCAGAGGCGCACAACAACAGGGGCGTCGCACTGCGTCACCTCGGCCGGCTCGATGAGGCGCTTGCCGCCTTCGACCAGGCGGTTGCGCTGCGCCATGCCTATGCCACCGCGCACACCAACCGCGCGGTGACGCTGCTCGATCTCGGGCGCGCCGCCGACGCGCTCGATGCGATCGGCACCGCCATCGGCCTCGATGCGGAACGCGCCGATTACCACAACATCCACGGCAACATCCTGCAGGACATGCACCGCCACGACGATGCCCTGCAGGCATACGCGCGGGCACGTGGGCTGCAGCCGGATTATCCGGAGGCGGAATGGAACGAGAGCGTGTGCCGGCTGCTGCACGGCGATTTCGCCGGCGGCTGGCCGCTGTTCGAAAGCCGCTGGCGCAACGGGCAGCTGCTCGGCGAGCTCCGGCTGGCGCGGCCGTTGTGGGACGGACGCAGGGTCGAGGGCACGCTGCTCGCCTGGGGCGAGCAGGGCATCGGCGACCAGGTGCACCAGCTGGGCATGGCCGACGGCCTTGCCGGCCGCGCGCAGCAGGTGGTGCTGGTGGTGACGGAGCGGCTGATGCCGCTGGTGGCACGCAGTTTTCCCGGCATGCGCGTGATCAGCCGAAAGGCGGCGTTGCGCGAACCCTGCGCGGTGCAACTGCCGATGGGCAGCCTCGGCAGCCACTTCCGCCGCAGCTGGGCTGATTTTCCGCAGTCGCGCGGCGCGTATCTCAAGGCCGATCCGCAGCGGGTGCGGGCGATGGCGAAGGCGCTGCCGGGCAGGGCGACGCTGACCTGCGGCCTGTCCTGGCGCAGCATCGCACCCAAGGTCGGCAAGGCGAAGAGCATCCGGTTGCGCGACCTCGCGCCCCTGCTGCAGGTCGAGGGCATCCGTTTCGTCGACCTGCAGTACGGAGACACCGCGGACGAGCGTCGCCAGGTGCGCGACGAACTTGGTGTGGAAGTGGTGCACCTAGACGCGCTGGACAGCCGCAACGACCTTGACGGGCTGGCGGCACTGCTCGCGGCCTGTGACGTGGTGGTGACGATCAGCAATACCACGGCCCATCTCGCCGGCGCGCTGGGCCGCCCGACGCTGCTGATGCTGCCCTTCGGTGTCGCGCGCCACTGGTACTGGCACGAGGGCCGCGACGACAGCCCGTGGTATCCGTCGATGCGGCTCTTCCGCCAGCCCGCGGCGGGGCAGTGGGCGCCGGTGTTTGACGCGGTTCGCGACGCCTTGAACGAGCGCCTGCAGCAGGCGCGCTGAGCAGCGCGTTGCAGGGAATATCCGGGCGCTCCCTGCTGTTCAGTCTTGTGCCATGTTGCAGAGCCGTTGCGAACCCTTGTCCAACCTTCCCGGAGCCGCCATGTCCTTGCGCCGTATTGCCCGTGCAGCCATCCTGACCCTCATGCCGCTGGCCGGCAGCGCCGTTCATGCGGCCACTCCCAGTCCGGACATGACGTTTTTCGTGACCAGCGCGGGGCTCGGCAAGGGGGCCGACCTCGGCGGCCTCGCCGGCGCGGACCGCCATTGCCAGCAACTGGCTGCGGCGGCCGGCGCAGGCAAACGGCAATGGCGCGCCTACCTCAGTGCCACCGCTGCCGGGGGCGCCGCGGCCGTCAATGCCCGCGACCGCATCGGCAAGGGGCCGTGGCACAACGCCGAGGGCCGGCTGATCGCGCGCAACGTCGATGAACTGCACACGCTGAACGGCATCAACCGGATGACTGCGCTGACCGAGAAGGGCGACAAGGTCAACGGCCGCGCCGAGTCGCCGAACATGCACGACATCCTCACCGGCTCGACGCCGGACGGACGGGTCGCGGTCAGCGACAAGGACACCACCTGCGGCAACTGGACCAGAAGCGGTGAAGGTTCGGCGATTGTCGGCCATCACGACCGCTGGGGCCTGCGTGACGACGAGCCGGCGCGTTCATGGAATGCCTCGCATCCCTCGCGCGGCTGCAGCCAGGACAACCTGAAGGCTTCAGGCGGCGCCGGCATGTTTTATTGCTTCGCGGTGCGCTGAAAACGCAGGCGCATGAAAAACGGCGGACCAAAGTCCGCCGTTTTCATGCGCCCGCCGATGCGCAGGGATCGCGGCGTCAGCCGCGGCGTTCGTCGACAGCCATGCGCACGGCAAGCGCCGCGAGCACGCCGCCCATCACGTAACGCTGCGCCGCCAGCCAGAACGGATTGCGCGCGAACCAGCCGGCGATGCCGGCGGCCGACAGCGCGATCAGCAGGTTGACGCTGAAGCTGATGCCGATCTGGGTGCTGCCCAGCACAAGACTCTGCAGGAACACCGGTCCGCGTTCCGGGGCGATGAACTGCGGGAAGATCGACAGGTAGAACACGGCGACCTTGGGATTGAGCAGGTTGGTCAGAAAGCCCATCATGAACAGCCGCCGCGGCGGGTCGGCGGGCAGAGCGCGCGGCTCGAATGGCGAGCGTGCCCCGGGCCGGACCGCTTCCCAGGCGAGCCACAGCAGGTACAACGCGCCCAGCCATTTCAGGATGTCGTAGGCCAGCGGAATGGCGAGGAACAGCGCCGAGAGGCCGATCGCCGTGGCCAGCATGTGCACGAAAAATCCGGCCACCACGCCGGCCAGCGAGATGACGCCCGCCGCGCGGCCCTGGCAGATCGAGCGCGAAATCAGGTAGATCATGTTCGGGCCGGGCGTCAGCACCATCAGCAGCGCGGCGCCGGCGAACAGCAGGAGGTCGGTCAGGGGGATCACGGCGGCATTATAACGTCCTGATTTCAAAGGCCCGGCAGCGGGTTTTTGCATGGCCGGCAGGGCTGTCCCGCATGATAAAATCCGGCCTCTGACCGCAACCTGCCGGAACGCCTAATCCCATGTCCATGTTCACCCAGCAACTGCAGACCACAGACCCCGAGCTCTATCAGGCGATCGAGCAGGAAGCGCAGCGCCAGGAAGACCACATCGAACTGATCGCTTCCGAGAATTACGCCAGTCCAGCGGTGCTGGCGGCGCAGGGCTCGGTTCTGACCAACAAGTACGCCGAGGGTTATCCCGGCAAGCGCTACTACGGCGGCTGCGAATTCGTCGACATTGCCGAGAAACTGGCGATCGAGCGCGCGAAGGAACTGTTCAAGGCCGGCTATGCCAACGTGCAGCCGCATTCCGGCGCGCAGGCCAATGCCGCGGTGTTCCTCGCCACGCTGAAACCCGGCGACACCATCCTCGGCATGCGGCTCTCCGACGGCGGCCACCTGACCCACGGCGCCAAGGTCAACATCAGCGGCAAGTACTACAACGCCGCGAGCTACGGCCTCAATGCGCAGACCCAGGCCATCGACTATGACGAAGTCGCCGAACTCGCCAAGATCAACAAGCCCAAGCTGATCGTCGCCGGCGCCTCGGCCTACGCGCTGGTCATCGACTGGAAAAAATTCCGCGAAATCGCCGACAGCGTCGGCGCACTGCTGATGGCGGACATGGCGCATTACGCCGGTCTGGTGGCCGCGGGTCTTTATCCGAGCCCGGTCGGCATTGCCGACTTCGTCACCACCACCACGCACAAGACGCTGCGCGGCCCGCGCGGCGGCATGATCCTCTCCAGCGCGGAACACGAAAAGATCCTCAACTCCGCGGTGTTCCCCGGTTCGCAGGGCGGCCCGCTGATGCACGTGATTGCCGCCAAGGCGGTTGCGCTGAAGGAGGCGATGTCGAAGGAATTCCGCAGCTACCAGCAGCAGGTGCTCGACAACGCGCGGGTGATGGCCAAGGTGCTGCAGGAGCGCGGCTACCGCATCGTCTCCGGCCGCACCGACTGCCACCTGTTCCTGCTCGACCTGCGCGAGAAGCCGGTGACCGGCCTCGAGGCCGAGCAGTCGCTGGGACGCGCCAACATCACCGTCAACAAGAATTCGGTGCCCAACGACACGCGCACGCCGACGGTCACCAGCGGCATCCGCATCGGCTCCCCGGCGATGACCACCCGCGGCTTCCGCGAAATCGAGGCGGAGAAACTCGGCCACCTGATCGCCGACATCCTCGATGCCCCGCAGGATACCGCGGTCAACGACCGGGTGCGCGGCGAAGTCAAGGCGCTGTGCGACCGCTTTCCGGTCTACCGCAAACAGTAACCGCCGGGGTTTGACGCCGCCGCCATGAAGTGCCCGTTCTGCAAACACGACGAAACCCAGGTCATTGATTCCCGGGTCAGTGACGACGGCGACTCGATCCGCCGCCGCCGCAAGTGCGTCGCCTGCAGCAAGCGCTTCACCACCTACGAGACGATCGAGCTGCGCATGCCGCAGGTGGTCAAGCAGGACGGCAGCCGCGCCGAATTTGACCTCGCCAAGCTGCGCACCAGCTTCATGCGCGCGCTGCACAAGCGCCCGGTGCCGACGCCGCTGGTCGACGAGGCCATCGGAACGCTGACCAACGAGCTGCTGTCGCTGGGCGAGCGCGAGGTGCCGGCGCGGCGCGTCGGCGAGATGGTGATGCGCGAGCTGAAGAAGCTCGATGAAGTGGCCTACATCCGCTTCGCCTCGGTCTACAAGAGTTTCCAGGGCGTCGACGACTTCACCGACGCGATCAAGGAAGTGCGCCGTCCGGCACGCGGCAAGTAACCCCCGAGGCCGCCGCCGTGGCGGCGGCCCTTAAGCACATGTTCAAACCCGAAGATCACCAGCACATGGCCCGCGCGCTGCAGCTCGCCGCGCAGGGTCTGTACACCACGACGCCGAATCCGCGCGTCGGCTGCGTGATCGTGCGCGACGGCGCGGTGGTCGGCGAGGGCTGGCACGCGAAGGCCGGTGAGCCGCATGCCGAGCCGCTGGCGCTGGCCGCCGCCGGCGACAGGGCCGCAGGTGCCACGGTGTATGTGACGCTGGAACCCTGCGCCCACCACGGCCGCACGCCGCCCTGCGTCGATGCGCTGCTTGCGGCGAAACCGGCGCGGGTGGTGGCGGCGATGCAGGATCCGAATCCGAAGACCGCAGGACAGGGTTTCGAACGGCTGCGCGCCGCCGGTATCACGGTCGACACCGGATTGATGGAGCAGGAGGCGCGTGAACTGAACATCGGCTTCGTGTCGCGCATGAGCCGCGGCACGCCCTGGGTGCGGATGAAGGTCGCGGCCAGCCTCGACGGCCGCACCGCGCTGGCCGACGGCCAGAGCCAGTGGATCACCGGCGCCGAAGCGCGCCGAGACGGCCACGCCTGGCGCGCGCGTGCCTGCGCCGTGCTGACCGGCGTCGGCACGGTCAAGGACGACGATCCGCAATTGAACGTGCGCGAAGTGGCGACCACGCGCCAGCCCGTTCGCGTGGTGGTCGACAGCCGGCTGCAGACGCCGCTGACAGCGAAGGTGCTCGGCCCGGGCACGATCATCGCCGCCGCCGGCGCCGACGTGCCGCGCAGTGTGGCGCTGCGCGCCAGGGGCGCCGAGGTCGTCGTGCTGCCCAACCACGAGGGCAAGGTTGAACTGCCGGCGCTGCTGCAGGAACTGGCGCGCCGCGGCTGCAACGAGGTGCATGTCGAGGCCGGCCACAAGCTCAACGGCTCGTTGCTTGACGAAGGCCTCGTCGACGAACTGCTGGTCTACCTGGCGCCGTGCATCCTCGGCGACACCGCGCAGGGCATGTTCCACCTGCCGCCGCTGAAGAGCCTGTCGGAGCGGCGCAACGTCCGAATCACCGACATCGCGCGGGTCGGCGAAGACCTGCGCATCCTGGCGAGGGTCCGCTGATGTTCACCGGCATCGTCGCGGCGGTTGGCCGCATCGAAACCATCGATCCCGCCCCGGGCGGCGTGCGCCTGCACATCGCCAGCGGCGGTCTTGGCATGGACGACGTCGCCCTTGGCGACAGCATTGCCGTCAACGGCGTCTGTCTTACCGTGGTCGCTTTCGATGCGCGGCACTTTGAGGCCGAGGTGTCGCAGGCCACGCTCGGGGTGGTCGCGGGTTTTCCGGCCGGTGCGCCGGTAAACCTCGAAAAGGCGCTGCGGCTCGCCGACCGCCTCGGCGGCCACCTGATGAGCGGCCATGTCGACGGCACCGGCACGGTGGCGCGTTTCGAGGCGGTGGGCGACAATCGCCGCCTCGTGATCGAGGCGCCTGCGGCGATTGCCCGCTACATCGCGCGCAAGGGCTCGATCGCGGTCGACGGGGTCAGCCTGACCGTGAATGCGGTCGACGGCAATGCCTTCGAAGTGAACCTGATCGCGCATACGCTGGCGGCCACGGCGCTGCAGGGCCTGAGGCCGGGGGTGCGTGTCAATCTTGAGGTGGACATGCTGGCGCGCTACATTGAGCGCCTGCACGAAACCGGCAACGCAGGTCAGGAAAGCCGTTCAACGAAAGCAGGGAACTGAAGTCTTGAACTCCGGGAAAAACGAATTGGCCATCAGCCCCACCACCGAAATCATCGCCGAGATCCGCGCCGGGCGGATGGTGGTGCTGGTCGACGAGGAGGACCGCGAGAACGAGGGCGACCTGGTGCTGGCCGCGGAATTCGCGACGCCGGAAACCATCAACTTCATGGCGCGTTTCGGCCGCGGCCTGATCTGCCTGACGCTGACCGAGGAGCGCTGCAGGCAACTGAACCTGCCGCTGATGGTCAGCAACAACCGCTCGCCGATGGGCACCAACTTCACGCTGTCGATCGAGGCGGCGCGGGGGGTGACCACCGGCATCTCGGCGGCCGACCGCGCGACCACGATCCAGGCGGCGATCCGCGCCGATGCCGGCCCCGACGACATCGTGCAGCCCGGCCACATCTTTCCGTTGATGGCGCAGACCGGCGGCACGCTGATGCGCGCCGGCCACACCGAAGCGGGCTGCGACCTCGCGCGGCTCGCCGGACTGACGCCGGCGGCGGTGATCTGCGAAATCCTCAAGGACAACGGCGAGATGGCGCGGCTGCCGGACCTGATCCCGTTCGCCGCCGAACACGGCCTGAAGATCGGCACCATCACCGACCTGATCCAGTACCGCAGCAGCACCGAGTCGCTGGTGAAGCGCGCCGCCGAGCGCGACATCGAGACCGCGCACGGCCCGTTCCGGCTGGTGGCCTATACCGAGGTGGCCGGAGGCCAGACCCACCTTGCGCTGGTCCGCGGCAAGGTGACTGTGAAGGACGACGTGCTGGTGCGCGTGCACGAGCCGGTGTCGCTGATCGACCTGCTCGACACCGCGGCGACCAGCCATTCGTGGAACCTCAATGACGCGATGGCGGCGATCGCGCGCGAGGGGCGCGGCGTGATCGTGCTGCTGCACCGGCAGGAGACTGCGGCCGAGTTGCTCGAGCGCGCGCGGCCGCAGCACGAGCGCGGCAGCCCGGCGAAAGTCGTGCTGCGCAATTACGGCATCGGCGCGCAGATCCTGCGCGACCTCGGCGTGAAGAAGATGCGGGTGATGGCGCAGCCGCTGCGCATGCCGAGCATGGCGGGTTTCGATCTCGAAGTGACCGGCTATCTGCAACCGCCGGGCAAACAGGCATAAGGAAGGATTCATGGGGCGCTACGACGGCATCGACGAACTGGAACCGGAACACAACGGCGCGGGGCTGCGCATCGGCATTGTCATGGGCCGCTTCAACATCGACGTCGGCGACGGCCTGCTGTCAGCCTGCACCGCGGCGCTGGTCAAGCATGGCGTGTCGCGTTCCGCCATCCGCATCGCCACCGTGCCCGGCGCGCTGGAAATCCCGCTGACGCTGAAACGGATGGCGCAAAGCGGAAAATACGACGCGCTGATCGCGCTCGGCGCGGTGATCCGCGGCGAAACCTATCACTTCGAAATCGTGTCGAACGAATCCTCGCGCGGCATCACCGAGGTGCAACTGGAAACGGGCGTGCCCATCGCCAACGGCATCCTCACCACCGAGAACGACGACCAGGCCGAGGTGCGCATGGCGCAGAAGGGTCTCGACTGCGCGATCGCCGCCATCGAGATGGCGCGCCTGCTGCCGCGCCTGTGAGTAATGATATTATATAAGTATTTGTTTTTAAACGATTATTTGTGTTCCGCCAGGAATGGGCGGGACGCCGGAACCCGATGAAATCCAGTCGCAGACGTTCGCGCGAATTCGCGCTGCAAGGCCTCTACCAATGGCAGTTGGCGGGCACCGACCCGCTGACCATCGTCGATCAGCTGTCCGAGGCCGAAGGCTACGACAAGATCGACGGTGATTATTTCAAGAAGCTGCTCACCGGCGCGGCAGCCGGCGCGGCCGACATGGAGCAGCTGATCGCGCCGCTGCTCGATCGCGCCTACAAGAGCCTGTCGCCGGTGGAGCGCGGCATCCTGCTGCTCGCGGGGCATGAATTCAAGCACCAGCCGGAAGTGCCGTACCGGGTGATCATCAACGAGGCCATCGAGCTCGCCAAGTCCTTCGGCGGCACCGACGGCCACAAATACGTCAACGGCGTGCTCGACAAGATGGCCGCGCAGCTGCGCGCAGTTGAAGTATCCGCAGACCGGTAGCTGGAGCGCTTTCGAAATCCGGGAAGGAGAAGGGAATGACTGAACAGCAACTCAAGAAACGAATTTATGCATTCCAGTTTGCGGGCATCCTGAACCTGTTCCTCGGTGTTTACGTGCTGCTTTACGGCGGCAATGTTGACCCTGGAACGCGCAATATCATGCTGGCGTTTTTCTTTGGCTTCGCTGTCCTGGATTTCTGGTTTCCGGTGCAACTGAAAAAGAAATATGCCGAACACATGGCGATGGTGGAGCAGGCGCGCGCGCAGCAGGCCGCCGGCACACCCGCGGAGCCGCCGAAGGGCTGAGCGCCGGGCTTGCCTCAGCCAAAACGGGCCGTCACCACGGCCCGTTTTTGTTTGGAGTGCTGCCGCGCGGGCGCGCCGGCTCCGGTTTGCTTTATGTCAATATCCGAACGCCGCCTGCAGTGATAATGCAGGGACGGGGGCCCATCATTCCCGGGGATGCCCGGACCACACAGCGCGACGACATGCTCAATTCCAGCCGACTGCATCGAAGGGGCTCCGCCAGCCATGGCTGACGGCCAGCCGCCACGACTGGACCTCGTCCCCGGCGATGGCACGCTGCAGGCCCGCTGCAGCGGCGTGTGGACGATCCACGGACTCGTCGGACTCGAGCCCCTGCTCAAGGCCGTGCCATGGCCCGGCGGCGGCGAACTGCAGTTCGAGGCTTCGGCGATCACCGCGATGGACACCTCGGGCGCATGGCTGCTGCTGCGGACCGTGCGTGAACTGAAGCGGCGTGGCTGCACGGTGCGGGTGGACGGACTGCGCCCGGAATTCGCCGCGCTGCTGGCGCTGGTCGAGTCGCGGATGGGCGAAGCCGGTGCGGAACCGCCGGCGGTCCCGGGCCCGCTTACGCGGCTGGGCCTGCAGGCCTGGCAGAACCTGTCGGGCGCGCAGCGCATGCTGTCCTTCGTCGGCGAAAGCGCAGTGGCGCTGATGCGCGCGCTGGCGGCACCCCGCCGCATCCGCTGGCGGCACCTGCTGCACAACCTGCAGACCGCGGGCTTCGAGGCGCTGCCGATCACCGGACTGCTGTCGTTCCTGATGGGCATCGTCATCGCCTACCAGGGCGCGGAGCAGCTGCAGCGCTTCGGCGCCAACATCTATGTTGCCGACCTGGTCGGGCTGTCGATGGTGCGCGAACTCTCGCCGCTGCTGACCGCGATCATCGTCGCCGGGCGCTCCGGCTCCGCCTACACCGCCGAGATCGGCACCATGAAAGTGACCGAGGAAATCGATGCCCTGCGCACCATCGGCATCCCGCCGCTGGAGCTGCTGGTGCTGCCGAAAATGCTGGCGCTGATGATCGCGCTGCCGCTGCTGACCGTCTTCACCGATGTCACCGGCATGCTGGGCGGCATGGTGATGGCGCGCGCCCACCTCGATGTCAGTTTCGGCACCTTCCTCGGCCGGCTCGATGACGCGATCAGCCTGACCTCGTACCTGATCGGCATCGGCAAGGCGCCGGTATTCGCGGCGATCATCGCGCTGGTCGGTTGCTACCAGGGCTTCCGGGTCAGCGGCAGCGCCGACAGCGTCGGCCGCCAGACCACGGTGAGCGTCGTGCAGTCGATCTTTCTGGTGATCGTCACCGACTCGCTGTTTTCGATCATCTTCAGCTGGCTCGGGATCTGAGCATCGACATGGCCGCCGCGCAAACCCCTGAACCCGTGATCGCCATCCGCGACCTCAACACCCGCTTCGGCAGCGCGGTGGTGCATGACCATGTCAGTCTCTCGGTTCAGCCGGGCGAAATCTTCGCGCTGGTCGGCGCCAGCGGCTGCGGCAAGTCGACGCTGCTGCGCGAAACCATCGCCCTGCAGCGGCCGCAATCGGGCTCGATCCGCGTGTTCGGCCAGGAAGTGATCGGGCTCAACGATGAAGAAGCGCTGCCGCTGCGCCGGCGCTGGGGCGTGATGTTCGAGCGCGGTGCGCTGTTCAGCGCGCTCACCGTCACCGAAAACGTGGCGATGGTGCTGGAGGAGCACACCGCGCTCAGCGCGCGGCTGATCGACGAGATCGCCGCGGTCAAGATCGCGCTGACCGGGCTGTCGGCGGACGCGGGGCCGAAATACCCTTCCGAACTCTCGGGCGGCATGCGCAAGCGCGCAGCGCTGGCGCGCGCGCTGGCGATCGACCCCGAACTGCTGTTCCTCGACGAGCCGACCGCGGGCCTCGACCCGCTGAGCGCCAGCGGCATCGATGAGCTGGTGCGCAGCTTGCGCGATGCGCTGGGCTTGACCATCATGGTGGTGACGCATGACCTCGACCTGCTGTGGCGCGTGGCCGACCGCGTGGCGGTGCTGGGCGAGGGGCGCGTGCAGGGCATCGGCAGCATGGATGAGCTGTCGGCGTCGGACAATCCGCTGATACGGGAATACTTTTACGGGCCGCGCGGCCGCGCCGCGCGCGAACAGGCATCGAAACGGGACTGACATGGAAACCAAGGTCAATTACGCCATCGTCGGCGCATTCGTGCTGGTGCTCGGCGCCGCGCTGGTCGCCGGCGTGCTGTGGCTGTCCGGCGGCGGCGTCTACCGCAAGGCCTACGACAGCTACCACGCCTATATGACGGAATCCGTGTCCGGACTGAGCCTCGATGCCCCGGTCCGCTACCGCGGCGTCGAGGTCGGCCGCGTGCGCCGCATCGCACTGGCCCCCGACGACATCGAGAAGGTGCAGCTCACCATGGACATCGAGCAGGGCACGCCTGTACGGGCGGACACCGTGGCGGTGCTGCGGGTGCAGGGGCTCACCGGCATCGCCTATATCGAACTGACCGGCGGCCATCGTGATTCGCCGCCGCTGGCGGCCAAGCCCGGCGAGGCGTTTCCGGTCATCGGCACCGGCCCCTCGCTGATGGTCCGGCTCGATGCGACGCTGTCCACGCTGGTGGAAGACCTCACGCGCACCATACAGGGTTTCAACGGACTGATCGACGAGGACAACCGGCGCAGCTTCAAGCACACGCTGGCAAACCTCGAAGTGCTGACGCGCACCGCGGCCGCGCGCGCCGCCGCCATCGACAGCGCGCTGGCCGGCGCCGCGCGCACGATGGACAACACCGCGCGCGCCTCGGAGGAACTGCCGAAGCTGATCGCCGGCATGCAGCGCAGCGCCGCAGCCCTGGAAAAAATGTCGGACACCGTCGCCGCCGCAGGCGCCAGCGCGAACCGCACGCTCGACGAGACGCGCGGCGACCTGCGCCAGTTTTCGGGCGAGACCCTCGCCGAGGTGCAGCTGCTGGTCGCGGAGATGCGCGAACTCACCGCCTCGCTGCGGCATGTGGCCGCCGAAATCGAACAGAACCCGGGCGTGCTGCTGCTCGGCCGATCAACCAGCCAGCGGGGGCCGGGGGAATGAATCGCGAAACCGTGTTGCGCAACAAATGGCTGGCGCCGGCGCTGCTGGGCACACTGCTTGCGGCCTGCGCGATCACGCCGCCGGCGGTCGAGGAGCCGGGCATCTACCTGCTTGATGCGCGGCCCGCCGTGCGCAAGGCGGCAACACCGTCACCCGCGGTGCTCGCAGTGAGCATGCCGCGCGCGCGGCCCGGCTTCGAGACCCCGCGCATGGCCTTTGTGCGGCAGCCGCATCAGCTGGAGTATTTCAGCAAAAGCCGCTGGGCCGATACCCCGGCGCGCATGCTCTCGCCGCTGCTGGCGCAGGCCCTCGGGCAGTCCGGCGCGTTCAGCGCCGTCGTGCACAGCCCGGGCCCGGTGGCCGGCACGCTGCGCCTGGATACCGAAATCGTGCGCCTGCAGCAGGAATTCGGCCCCGGTACCGGGCAGGTGCGGTTGACGCTGCGCGCGCAACTGGTCGACCTGCAGGCGCGGCGGGTGCTGGCCTCGGGCGAGTTCGAGGAAACCGAAACCGTCACCGCCGGCAATGCCTATGGCGGCGTCAGCGCGATGAACCGCGCGCTCGATCGACTGCTGCCGCGGCTGGCCGATTTCTGCGCCGCCGCGGGCCGCTGACCCGGGCGGCGCGAACTTTACATTTTGGGAAGTTTGACCGCGCACGCCGGAATCCGCAGGATCAGGCCTGAATAAAGGGGGCGGCGCAATGCCGGGCCCCGAACAACAAGAACACAGGTGCTTATGCGGCAGCGGGGGTTGCAGCAGGGCGATGGCATCCGGCGGCACGCGTTCGGCGTGCGGCGATTATTTTCTTTTGGTGTTGGGGATTGGCGGCGCCGGCCGTCGAATCCTTATACGGCGGTTTTTGATACCGGAAATGGTCTTCTAAGGTCGTGGCATGCCGTTTTA
>VFQT010002579.1_pt1 | contig 18281 bp, 20 predicted proteins | sample 3512381 | NCBI WGS metagenome assembly VFQT01 (sample SAMN10412376, study PRJNA504923) | tailings metagenome | isolation source: Relicate 2 Philex TSF3 active mining site | place: Philippines: Tuba, Benguet | collected 2017-08-29
CCGCGGTTGCCGAATCAGTGGCAGAAGTCCTGGGACTGGAGAAAAACTCTTGAAGCTAAAGGTTATGGTGCCAGCAACCAGTGCGAATCTTGGTCCTGGTTTTGATTCGTTGGGTATGGCCCTTGCGTTCTATGACGAGTACGAACTTGAAACCTCAAAGTCTGGCCTTGAGATCTCAATTACTGGCGAGGGTGAAAAGTCTGCCGCTCGGGATGAGAGCAACTTAATCTACAAATCAATGAAGTTAGTTTTTGATTCTGTCAACGAGACGTTGCCTGGAATTAAGCTCAGCTGCAAAAACTCGATTCCTCACGGAAGAGGCATGGGATCATCTGGTGCCGCCGTTGCCGGGGGAGTCATGCTCGCTGCAGGATTGCTAGAGAAGCACAAATTCAGCGAAAGACAGCTGCTTGAGTTTGCTACCAAACTTGAAGGTCACCCAGACAATGTCGCACCCGCACTATTTGGTGGACTGACAATCGCCTGGGTTGATTCCGACGGGCCCCAATATAAGAAGCTCACTGTTCACCGAGGGGTCGCGCCACTTGTGTTGGTTGCACCAAACGAAATGTCCACCAAGTTGGCGAGAAGCCTTCAGCCAGAGTCAGTGCCTCACACCGACGCCGTATTCAACGTGTCAAGATCGGCTCTGCTGGTCGCGGCCCTCACCCAGAGTCCAGAACTGATGATGGCTGCCACCGAAGATAGGTTGCATCAGAATTATCGAGCCAGTGCTATGCCTGAGACGAGCGATCTAATTGCCAAACTCAGGGCAAAAGGCCATCCTGCCGTGGTGTCAGGGGCTGGCCCATCAGTATTGGTGCTGGAGGATGACCCGCAAAAGCGCCTGGAGGCAGTGGATTTTGTGAAAAAACATTTCCCAACCTGGAAGACCCTGAGCCTTGCAGTCGACTTCAAAGGTGCTAGTCTTGAGGGGCAGTCTGGATCAGGCAGTTAGTTAGCCCCACTGCATCTTCAATCAAAATCTGAAGTGCGGCTTTGCCGCGAAGAAATGAGAAATACACACAATGGTTGATAGCCAAGAAGAGAAGCCAGCAAAACGCACACGTCGAGTCAGTTCGACCAACGCTTCCAAGAAAGAAAAGCCCGAGAGCAAGACTTCCGCAGCCAAGACTGAATCCACTGAGCCCAAGGCCAGTGAGACCAAGCAAGAGCGCGAACCAGCTCAAACAAACGAAGTCCGCGAGGACAGAGAAACCCGTGCCAGCGATAGAGAGCACTCTCGCGATCGCGATGATGACAGAAGAAATCGCAATCGGCGCGGACGTTTCCGCGATCGTGACAGGAGACGTGGCCAGGAAGATTCCGAGCCAGAGATTCTGGAAGACGATGTTCTGATTCCAGTTGCTGGAATTTTGGATGTTTTGGACAACTATGCATTCCTAAGAACGTCTGGCTACCTTCCAGGACCGAACGACGTTTATGTTTCTTTGGGCCAGGTAAAGAAGTATGGAATGCGCAAGGGTGATGCGATCGTCGGTTCGATTAGACAGCCGCGCGAGGGAGAGAATCAGCGTCAGAAGTTCAATGCTTTGGTGCGGGTTGAGTCCGTAAATGGTCAGACCCTGGAAGATTCACAGGCAAGAGTCGAATTCTCGAAGTTGACCCCTCTTTATCCAGACACCAGGCTTCGCCTGGAGACTGATCCAAAGAAGCTCACGACCAGAATTATTGATTTGGTATCGCCAATCGGTAAGGGTCAGCGTGGTCTGATTGTTTCACCACCAAAGGCCGGTAAGACACTGGTTCTCCAGGCAATCGCTAATGCAATCACTTCGAACAACCCAGAAGTTCACCTGATGGTTGTTTTAGTTGACGAGCGACCAGAAGAAGTTACAGACATGCAGAGAACCGTCAAGGGCGAGGTTATTGCCTCCACCTTTGATAGACCAGCTGATGACCACACCACTGTTGCCGAGCTTGCAATCGAGAGGGCTAAGCGTTTAGTGGAGTTAGGTCACGATGTTGTTGTTCTGCTTGACTCGATTACTCGTCTAGGTCGCGCATACAACCTTTCAGCGCCAGCCAGCGGAAGAATTCTTTCCGGTGGTGTTGATTCGTCTGCGCTTTACCCACCAAAGAGATTCTTTGGTGCTGCTAGAAACATTGAAAATGGTGGATCTCTTACCATCATTGCAACTGCTCTAGTTGAAACTGGTTCCAAGATGGATGAAGTTATCTTCGAAGAATTCAAGGGAACAGGAAACATGGAGCTTAGGCTGTCGCGTCAGTTGGCAGACAAGCGAATATTCCCAGCGGTTGACATCAATGCATCTGGAACTAGACGTGAAGAGATGCTGATGAGTCCGCAGGAAACCAAGATTATTTGGAAGCTCAGAAGAGCTCTCGCGGGTCTAGAGCAGCAGCAGGCTTTGGAATTGGTGCTGAACAGACTTAAGGAAACTGCAAGCAACGTTGAGTTCTTGCTCATGCTTGAAAAGTCAATGCCAGTTCCAACTGAGACTGACTCGGAGTAGCGTTGCACGATTCGCTGGCGGGACTTCGTTCCGAGCACGCGAGTCTGCAGCAGCAGCTCAGTGACTCGGCGGTTCACTCCAACCCTGCGCTAGCTAAGAAGCTGAATCGTCGTTACGCGGAGCTTTCTGCAATATTGCAGGCCGATGATGATGTTCAAAGACTTGAGGCTGATTTCGTAGCTACCAAGGAACTCGCAGCTGAAGACGAAGCATTTGCCGCAGAATTGCCCCAGCTCGAAGAACAGATCGTTGCAGCCAAGGAGAAACTTCGCCGACTGCTAATCCCGCGAGATCCAGATGATGGACGCGACGTTATTTTGGAAATCAAAGCGGGTGAAGGTGGTGCTGAGAGCGCACTCTTTGCAGCAGATCTTTTGAGAATGTACATGTACTACGCCCAGAGCAAGGGCTGGAAAGCCGAAATTCTGGACAAGACTGAGAGCGATTTGGGCGGCATCAAAGACTGCCAGGTCGCAATCAAGTCAAGCTCGACCGATCCTGCTCAAGGAGTTTGGGCTCATTTGAAGTATGAGGGTGGTGTCCATCGTGTTCAAAGAGTCCCCGTTACCGAAGCACAGGGACGAATTCACACCTCTGCTGCGGGGGTATTGGTTTTCCCGGAGGTTGATGAACCTGAAGAAGTTGACATAGCACCTAATGAAATTCGAGTCGATGTCTTCAGGTCCTCGGGTCCAGGAGGACAGTCCGTTAACACCACTGACTCAGCGGTAAGAATCACTCACATTCCGACTGGCATTGTGGTCTCTATGCAGAATGAGAAGTCCCAGCTGCAAAACCGTGAGGCAGCGATGCGTGTTCTTAGAGCTCGACTTTTGGCAGCCAAGCAGGAGGCGATTGAAGCCGAACAGTCAGCTCAGCGAAAAAGCCAAATTCGAACAGTCGACCGATCTGAGCGAATTCGCACATATAACTTTCCCGAGAATCGAATTGCCGATCATCGAACCGGTTACAAGGCCTACAACCTAGACCAGGTAATGGAAGGTGCTCTAGAGCCGATTGTTCAATCAGCCATTTCTATGGATGAGGAAGCAAGATTGGCTGCCGTTCAGGGCAACTAATGAAACTCGCACAAGCTTTGGCCCTAGCTAAGGATCAACTGACCGAGGCAAAAGTTCCAAGCCCTGAAGCGGACTCCTACTGGCTATTAGCTCATGCTTTGGATGCTTCGCGAGCCGAAGTGCTCAGTGGTATTGCTTTTGATCAAGAACTGACTGACCAGCAATTCGAGACGTTTAGAAGCTCTCTAGAACAACGTTCAATGAGAGTCCCGTTGCAGCACATCATTGGAAAAGCTGCTTTCAGGGGGCTGGAACTAACGGTTGGTCCAGGTGTATTTATTCCTCGATTTGAAACTGAGCAAGTTACTCAAATCGCTATTGACTATCTTCGCTCTCTACCTGCAACTGCATCCGCTGTCGATGTTGGAACTGGTTCTGGAGCAATTGCAATTTCATTGGCTACGGAAACTACCGCCAAGGTATTCGCAATCGAGTTATCAGTGGAAGCGGCAAACTTTGCTGCCAAGAACATAGGTGATACCTCAGCAGAGGTGGAACTTATGGTGGGTTCATTTGAAGAGCTGCTGCCAAAATTAAAAGACTTAGACTTGCTGATTTCAAATCCTCCATACATTCCAGTCTCCGCGATGCCAATTGATCCGGAGGTCCGAGACTACGACCCCGATTTAGCTCTTTACTCAGGAGAAGATGGTCTGGATGCTATTCGGGAATTAGTTGCCTTAGCTCCACTCAGCTTGAGAATCGGCGGGCTGATAGTTCTTGAACATGCTGACGGACAATCAGATCAGGTGCGTGAACTACTATTGTCAGCGGGCTTTGGAGCAGTAACGGTTCATCCGGATCCAACCGGCAGACTCCGAGCGGTCAGCGGAATTAGGAGGGGTTGAAGTGCCAAGCGTTTACAACTGCTCAGTTGACACAGAACTTCTGACGGGTTTTCGCATGGCGAAAAGTTCTCTCGATCGTCAGGAGCTAGTTGTTTTGCCCACTGACACTGTTTACGGGATTGCTGCGAACGCCTTCAGTCCCAAAGCCGTCGAGAATCTTCTGAACGCCAAAGGACGCGACCGGACACAACCACCACCAGTTCTAATTCCAAAGATTGAGACCCTTTCAGCTCTCGCCTCGGATTTACCACTGGTGGCAAATCAGCTAGCCAATGCATTTTGGCCAGGGGCACTAACCATGGTTTTGAAATCCCAAAGAACTCTTGACTGGGACTTGGGGGAGACTCGTGGGACAGTTGCACTCAGGGTCCCTAATCACAAAATTACTCTCGCGCTTCTGGAGGACGTTGGCCCGCTCGCGGTTTCAAGCGCCAATCTCACTGGTCAACCTGCTGCCCAAACTGCGCAGCAAGCCGTCGAGTATTTTGGTGAAAAGGTGGCTGTCTATCTCGATTCGGGGCCAGTTGAAAAAGGCGAGGCGTCGACAATTTTGGATCTCACTCAGGTGAGAGATGGAGAGCCAATTCGAGTTTTACGCAAGGGTGCCATTTCAATAGAGCAAATCTTGTCCGTAATTGGCAATGTGGAGTTAGAGGTCGATTAGTGCGCGCCTATCTGCTGGTCGCCCTGATCACTGCGGTGGTTACTTTTTTCGCGACCTGGGGAGTTCGCTACGTAGCCAAAAGATTCAGCATCGCTCCTGCAATCCGAGAACGAGATGTCCACAAATCACCAACTCCTCGAATCGGCGGAATTGCAATGCTGGTCGGGCTAGCCGCAGGGTTTTATGCGGCTGCTTCCTTCGGTTGGTTTGAATCGATTTTTCTAAATCCAGGACCCATTTGGGCGATGTTCTTTGCTGCAGCATTGATTGTCGTTGTCGGGCTGCTTGACGATTTGATTGAGCTGGACTGGACGGCAAAAATGGGTGGCCAGATGGCTGCCGCATGGATTATTGCCTCCTCGGGTATCCAGATTGTTTCTCTTCCAATTGGTGGCATTACTGTCGGCAGCTTTGCTTTTTCATTGGCAATCACAGTATTTGCGCTTGTGTTGGTTATGAACGCTGTTAACTTCATCGACGGTCTCGATGGTTTAGCGGCTGGCGTTGTTGCCATAGGCACGCTTGCTTTTTTTGCCTACACCTATCTTTTGGCGCAGCAAACCAACCCAACCAACTATTTCTCAACAGCCGGTTTGATTTCAGCAATCATCCTTGGGCTGGTGATTGGTTTCCTTCCGCACAACTGGAGCCCGGCAAAAATCTTTATGGGTGACTCCGGGGCAATGTTGCTAGGGCTGCTGATGGCAACCAGTGCGATTACTGTTACCGGGTCAATCGATCCGGCCACTGTTACCAGAAATGATCTGCTACCAGCATTGATTCCGTTGGTGCTACCAGTGTTTATTTTGATCTTGCCTCTACTAGATCTTCTGCTAGCGGTTGTCAGAAGGCTGAGCAGAGGACAGTCGCCTTTTGCTCCTGATCGTGAGCACATTCATCACCAACTGCAAGACATCGGGCACTCCCACCAGGGGGCAGTCTTGGTTTTCTATCACTGGACCCTGCTGGTTTCCACCTCTCTGCTACTTTTCTTTTGGCTGGAACTTCCGCAGGTGCTAATCATCTTTGGTGCCTGGCAGATTCTGGCCCTGGTCCATACGTACTGGCCAGCCTTGGCTAGGCGGATCCGCTACAGGAGGAAACTTGCTAACAAGCAGTAAAAAACTGTTCGCTAGGGCGCTGAAACTAAATCTGCTGTTGGCTCTTCTGGTTGCTGGCCTTGGTTCACTGATTGGCTTTTTGGTCTATTCCCTCCCAGGTGTTTATTCGGCTCTTATTGGAGCTGGGATTTCGGCCCTTTTTGGCACCATGACAATTTTGAGTATTCGCATTGGGGCCAAGTTAGAGCTAAACGGCTTCTATGCGCTGGTGCTTGGAGGTTGGCTCATGAAGATCTTGCTATTTGCCCTGCTGCTCGGATTTTTACAATCGGCCACTTTCATATCAGGCCCCATGTTTTTCTTTGCCGTCGTGACATCGGTTCTAGGGGGGCTTGCTATCGACTCCTACCTAGTGCTCTCGGCAAAGCTTCCAGTTGTCGAAAATTAGACCTGCTTTTTTGGGAATTGGGTCGGTTCGACCCCAGTTATCCTTATAAACTCGTGGGGAAACCCAGACAAATCGGCCCTCTGCGCCCCTGACCAGGAGAAGCACCCTGATTACAGCAATGAGCATCTTGATGGCCGCAGAAGATGGCCAGTTCAAACCGCCGACAATCTATGAGTTTTATCCCGAGGTGTTTCTTTTCGAGGGAACTCCTTTCGCCATAAACAGAATCATGATGATTCGCCTAATCGTCATGACTTTGTTGATTGTCTTGTTCCTCTTGTGGACCCGAAAGTTCAATCAGGCGGTCAAGACCGGGAATGTTGTACCTGGCAGATTCCAGTTGCTCGGCGAGATGGCTCTGAACTTTGTTCGAAAGTCAATCGCACATGATCAGCTGGGTGAGAAAGACGGCGAACGCTTCTTGCCGCTGTTGACGACTATCTTCTTCATGGTTTTGGGCATGAACATAACGGGCATCATCCCATTTGCCAACATAGCTGGAACATCGGTTATTGGAATTCCGCTAGTACTCGCCGCGGCCGCATATGTAACTTTTATTTACGCAGGAATTAGAAGACACGGGCTCAACTTTTTCAAGAACGCCCTATTCCCATCGGGAGTACCGGTCTACTTCTACACCCTGGTAACGCCAATTGAGTTCCTCTCAACGTTCATTCTTAGGCCAGTCACCTTGGCCCTTCGTCTTCTGATGAACATGATTGCTGGACACCTCCTGCTGGTTCTCTGTTTCTCGGCGACACACTTTTTCTTCTTCCAGGCCGACGGCTTGTTCAAGGCATTTGGTGCAGGAACATTCATTTTTGGCTTTGCCTTTACTCTCTTCGAGATTTTGGTGTCTGTCCTGCAGGCATACGTATTCACACTTCTGACCACTGTCTACATTCAGTTGGCATTGGCAGACGAACACTAAACAACCACGGAAGGAATAACAGTGGACGCAGTAAACCTTGCCGAACTATCCGGCAACATCGCAGTAGTTGGTTACGGTCTCGCAGCAATCGGCCCAGGAATTGGTGTGGGCTTGGTTGTTTCCAAGACCATCGAGTCAATTGCTCGCCAGCCAGAACTAGCTGGTCGCCTTCAGGTGACAATGTGGCTAGGTATCGCTTTCACCGAAGCGCTAGCTCTGATTGGTCTTGCTACCCCATTCATCTTTGGCTAAGAGAGACTGATGATTACCAGATTTTTTACAGCTACCGCCCCGGAGGGTGGTGAGCAACCAAATCCGTTACTTCCGGCTGACTACGACATCATTTGGTCTTCCGTTATTTTCGTGATTCTGCTCACCTTCTTCTGGTTCAAGGTGCTGCCTGGTTTCAAAAAGATGCTGGATGAGCGTGCCAAGGCAATCGAAGGAAGATTGGCCGAAGCAGAGGAGGCTCAGAAGGCTGCGGAGCGACGCACAGCTACCGTGCTGGCAGAGCAGGAGCAACTGAGGTCAGAGGCTTCCAGCATTCGTGAGGAAGCTAGGGCCGAAGGCGCAAGCATCTTGGCTGAACTCAAAGAGCAGGCAACGCGCGAAGCAGAGCGTTTGGTTGAGAGCGGAAAGAGCTCTCTGCTAGCTGAGCGTGATGCGGCATCGCGCGCCTTGAAGGCAGAGATTGGCGCTCTGGCACTAGAGCTCGCCTCAAGAATCGTTGGCGAAAAGCTTCAGGACGACAAGGTTGCTAACAAGGTCGTTGATGATTTCATCGCAGAGCTCGAGGGGAAGAAAGTTAGCTAATGGCCTCTAGCACTCGGCAATCGACACAGGCTCTCGAGGAGAAGCTGAACAGCATCTCTGGAGTCAGCTTGGACTTGGCAGGCGAACTTTTCGCGATTGCCAATGCCTTGCAGCAGAGCGCGCAGCTGCGCTCACTGCTCTCAGATCCTTCCGCTGAGAGTGCTGACAAGGATCGAATCGTCGATTCCGTGTTTGCTTCCGCTAGCTCGACTGCCAAAGAGACGGCCAAGTTTGGCTCCAAACTTCGCTGGTCAGCAGCCCGCGATCTAGCAGCAGCCTTTGAACTGATTGGTGTTAGAGCCGTTGCCTCGCAGAGCAAAGCTTTGGATAATCTCCAGACTGAACTGTTTGAAATTCAGCAGCTAATGGCAAGAGACAGCGAACTTGAATTAGCTCTTTCTACAACCCGAGTGAGTCCAGCGGGCAAGCAGGAGCTGGTGGCGAAGCTACTGGCTGGCAAAGTCAGCGAGTCTGCGATGCTTTTGGCGAAGCAGGCTGTCTTCTCCCGCACCTACAAGCGCTTTGCTGAAGTTATCGAACAGTATGGTCTTTGGATTGCACAATTTGCAGGTGAGTCGGTGGCACACGTTCGAGTGGCCAAGGCCCTCTCCGAGGATCAGCTGAAGCGATTGTCGTCGGCGCTCGCTAAAGCATTTGGTCGTGAATTGCAGGTCAATGTCGAGGTTGACCCCGAAATTCTCGGCGGAGTCCACGTCACTGTAAATGGCGAAGTTATTGATGGAACAGTAATCACCAAATTGGTGAACGCAAGATTGCAGCTCAACTGAGCTGGAAATAAGGAAAAGGAAAAACAATGTCAGAGCTCAAGATCAGTCCGAATGAGATTCGGGATGCCCTGAAGGATTTCGTTTCATCCTACGAGCCGCAGTCGTCTGCCAAACAGGAGGTCGGCTATGTCACCGATGCCGCTGACGGTATTGCACACGTCGAAGGTCTCCCAAGTGCTATGGCTAATGAGCTTCTTAAGTTTGCCGATGGCACCATAGGTCTAGCTCTGAACCTAGACGAGCGCGAGATTGGTGTTGTAATCCTCGGTGAGTTCTCCTCAATTGAAGAGGGCATGGAGGTCTACCGCACTGGCGAGGTTCTCTCTGTGCCAGTTGGTGATGCATTCTTAGGTCGCGTTGTTGACCCTCTGGGTAACCCAATTGATGGGCTGGGTGAAATTAAGAGTGAGGGTTCGCGTGAGCTTGAACTTCAGGCACCTGGTGTTATGCAGAGAAAGAGCGTTCACGAACCACTGCAGACAGGCATCAAGGCGATTGACGCAATGATTCCAATCGGTCGTGGCCAGAGACAGCTGATCATTGGTGACCGACAGACTGGAAAGACAGCGATTGCCGTTGACACCATCATCAACCAGAAGAGCAACTGGGACTCTGGTGATGTAAACAAGCAGGTCCGCTGCATCTATGTCGCTATTGGTCAAAAGGGTTCAACAATTGCTGGAGTTAGGTCTGCTCTTGAAGAAGCTGGCGCTATGGCCTACACCACAATCGTTGCCTCACCAGCTTCGGATCCAGCTGGTTTCAAATACCTCGCTCCTTACACCGGTAGCGCAATCGGACAGCACTGGATGTATGGCGGCAAGCACGTTCTGATTATTTTTGATGATCTGAGTAAGCAGGCTGAAGCATATCGTGCAGTTTCGCTGCTTCTTCGTCGCCCTCCAGGCCGCGAGGCATACCCTGGAGATGTTTTCTATCTGCACTCTCGTCTTCTTGAAAGATGTGCCAAACTCTCCGACGAACTCGGTGCTGGTTCTATGACTGGACTTCCGATCATCGAGACTAAGGCCAACGATGTTTCGGCCTTCATTCCTACCAACGTGATTTCCATCACCGATGGCCAGATCTTCCTGCAGTCAGATCTGTTCAACGCTAACCAGCGACCAGCTATTGATGTCGGTATTTCGGTTTCGCGTGTGGGTGGAGCTGCTCAGGTTAAGGGCATCAAGAAGGTATCTGGAACACTGAAGCTCGAGCTAGCTCAGTATCGCTCTCTGGAAGCTTTTGCCATGTTTGCATCCGATCTGGATGCTGCATCGCGCAAGCAGCTGGAGCGTGGTGCAAGACTCACCGAGCTACTCAAGCAGCCTCAGTACTCGCCGTATCCAGTTGAGGAGCAGACGGTTTCCATTTGGGCTGGAACCACCGGAAAGCTAGATGATGTTCCAAAGGAAGACATCTTGAAGTTTGAGCGAGAGTTCTTGGACCACCTGGGACGCAAGACTCAAATCCTCACCACTATTCGTGAGACCAACAACCTAGAGGATGACACCATCAAGGCTTTGGAGTCAGAAATTGCATCCTTCAAGCGTATGTTCCAAACGTCCAAGGGTGGATCTTTGGTCAATGAAGACGACTCCAAGGTCGAAGCGCTGGCTGAGTCAGAGATTGACCAGGAAAAGATTGTTAAGCAGAAGAGATAGTTAGGGAAGACAATGGGAGCGCAACTTCGGGTCTATCGGCAGAAAATTAAGTCTGCCAAGACGACCAAGAAGATTACCCGTGCCATGGAGCTGATTTCGGCATCACGAATTCAGAAGGCCCAGCAGCGGGTTGCGGCGTCTAACCCATATACCCGTGCCGTAATTCGCGCGGTGTCTGCCGTTGCCACTCACACCGACATAGATCACCCGCTCACCAGAAGCATTGATGATCCTCGAATGGCAGCGGTGGTTATCTTCACTTCGGATCGCGGATTGGCAGGTGCTTTTTCGTCAGGTGCAATCAAGGAGGCAGAAGCCCTTTCAAAGCGTCTGACAGACCAGGGTCAGCAGGTGGTCTTCTATCTGGTTGGCAGAAAAGCGGTCAATTACTTCAAGTTCCGTCAGCGTCCTTTTGTCAGGGAGTGGCAGGGTGGAACTGACCAGCCGCAGTTTGAAACCGCCAGGGAAATTGCCGCTGCCATCACTGAAGCCTTCAATACCCCAACAGATGAGGGCGGAGTTGACGAGATATACCTGGTTGGAAACAGGTTTGTCTCCATGATGGTTCAAGACCCAGTCACCGTTCGCCTTCTGCCCCTAGAAGTGGTGGAAGAGGAAGCAGCCGAGAGCTCAGAAATTTTCCCGCTCTATGAGTTTGAGCCAGAACCAGAGCAGGTATTGGATTCGCTGCTTCCCGTCTACATCGAGAATCGCATTTTCAACGCGATGCTGCAGTCAGCTGCTGCTGAGCATGCTGCTCGGCAGAAGGCGATGAAGAGTGCGACTGACAATGCAGACAAGTTGATTTTGAACTACACCAGATTGGCCAACCAGGCCCGTCAAGCAGAAATTACCCAGCAGATTTCCGAGATTGTCGGTGGTGCAGATGCACTCGCCTCAGTCAAGGACTAACCAAGGAAGAGAAAGCAAAATGGCCGACACCAAGACAGCAACGGGTCGTATCGCACGAGTTATTGGTCCAGTGGTGGACATCGAGTTTCCGCACGATGCCATCCCAGAGATTTACAACGCGTTGACCACGGAGATTTCTTATGGCGAAAAGACCACCACTCTGACACTTGAGGTTGCTCAGCACCTGGGTGATGATCTGGTCAGAGCAATTGCCTTGAAGCCAACCGATGGTTTGGTTCGTGGCGGCATCGTTCATGACACCGGATCACCTATTTCGGTGCCGGTTGGAGATGTCACCAAGGGCAAAGTATTCAACGTCATTGGCGAGGTTCTGAATGGTGAGCCTGGGCAAACCATTGAGGTTAAGGAGCGCTGGCCAATTCACCGCAAGCCACCGAGCTTTGATCAGCTGGAGTCTAAGACTCAGATGTTTGAAACCGGCATTAAGGTCATCGATCTTCTAACCCCTTATGTGCAGGGCGGAAAGATTGGACTATTCGGTGGTGCTGGTGTTGGAAAGACTGTTCTTATTCAGGAAATGATTTACCGCGTGGCTGAAAACCACAACGGTGTTTCAGTGTTTGCCGGCGTCGGCGAGCGTACTCGTGAGGGTAATGACCTGATTGAGGAAATGAAGGAAGCTGGCGTTATCGACAAGACCGCATTGGTCTTTGGTCAGATGGATGAGCCACCTGGAACTCGTCTCCGTGTTGCTCTATCGGCGCTAACCATGGCCGAGTACTTCCGCGATGTTCAGGGCCAGGACGTGCTTCTGTTTATCGACAACATCTTCCGTTTCACTCAGGCAGGATCTGAGGTTTCCACTCTGCTTGGCCGTATGCCATCAGCTGTGGGATATCAGCCGAACCTCGCCGATGAGATGGGCATCCTGCAGGAGAGAATCACCTCGACACGTGGACACTCGATTACCTCCCTGCAAGCTATCTACGTTCCTGCGGATGACTACACCGACCCAGCCCCAGCAACCACCTTCGCTCACCTTGATGCAACAACAGAGCTAAGCCGTGAAATTGCTGCCAAGGGTCTCTACCCAGCAGTGGATCCACTCGCTTCAACCTCCCGTATCTTGAACCCTGCCTACATCACTCAGGAGCACTACGAGACGGCAATTCGCGTCAAGGCAATTCTGCAGAAGAACAAGGAGCTTCAGGAAATCATCGCCATCTTGGGTGTTGAAGAGCTTTCTGAAGAAGACAAGATCACAGTTTCACGTGCTCGTCGCATCCAGCAGTTCCTGAGCCAAAACACCTACATGGCAACCAAGTTCACTGGTGTCGAGGGCTCCACGGTTCCGCTGAAGGAGACCGTCGAGAGCTTCAAGATGATTGCCGATGGCGAGCTAGATCACGTACCTGAACAAGCCTTCTTCAACTGCGGTGGCATTGAAGATGTCATGCGAGCATACGAGCGCATCAAGAAGGACCTTGGCTAGTGGCTAAACAAATATCAATCAACCTCGTCTCTGCCGATCGCGAGATCTGGTCTGGCAGTGCCGACATGATTGTGGCTAAAACTTCAGTCGGTGAGATTGGTCTGCTAGCTGGACACGAGCCAATTCTGGCCGTTCTGGTGGCTGGTCAAATTCGTATCTCCTCCCCAGAGGGAAATGTGGTGGTCGACACCCAGGAGGGCGGATTCCTATCGATGGAGTCTGATGTTGTAACTGTCGTGGTGCAAGACGCTCAACTAGTTAGCTAATGCTTATCCTGCTTCCGCCGTCGGAGACCAAACGTCCCGGCGGCGTTGGCGTATCTATAGACAAAGCAGCGATTATCTGGGCTGCCCTGGATCCCGCCAGGGATAGGTTGATTGCTGAGCTCAGCAAACTTTGCAGGGACGAAGAAAAAGCTGTCAATGCGCTCAAGCTGGGCAAAAAGAGCAAAGAAGAGATTCAGAAGAACCTGAATTTGATGACTTCAGGAACCATGCCAGCACTTGAGCGCTACAGCGGGGTCCTCTTTGAAGCTCTCAGCTGTTCCACTCTCTCAGCATCTGCTCTCAGGCGGGCGGGGGAGCAGCTGTTTATTCAGTCGGCACTTTTTGGACTTCTTCCTGCCATGGAAATGATTCCGGATTATCGATTTAGTGCAGGTAGCAAACTCGAGGGGATTGACCTCAGAGAACTCTGGATAGAAGCTCACAAAAACGTCTGGCCAAGACTGATTGGTCCAATCTTGGACTTGAGATCAAAGGAATATCAGCACATAAACCCAGTGCCAGATCACAAAGAGGTTTATGTCGTACAGGTGATCGCAGAAGATGGCAAGGCACTGAATCACTTCAACAAGAAGACCAAAGGTCTATTCACCAGATCTGCTCTGGAGAACGGGCTCAATGACGCACCTGAGATTCCAAAGGTTGCGGAAGCTATTGGACTGAGAGCAGAAATAACTGGGCGAGAGGTTACCCTCATCGCCCAGTCATAACTAGTTTCCTAGATCTTCCTCAATTGGCATCACTGTGTAGGGCTCAGGCAGCTGAATAACTCCCTCAACTAAAGAAACAATGCTGTCAAACCAACCCTGGTCATTGAACAGTAGGTAACCAGGCACAAGCCACATGTTTCCCAACGTGTCATAGACCGAGACCAATACCTCTTCTGATTTGTTAATCTTCAGGTCGACAATCGTAGGTTCCACCGGCACTGGGTCAACAGGCTGAGATTCCTCTGCGGGCCTTTCATCGCTTCCCACTGATCCCTCAGAGGACCCTGATGTTGCAGAATCTCTCAGAGCCGTGACGGGACGAGAATACTGCTGGTAATACTTTGAGGAGACTCCTCCATACCAGCGTCCATCCTTGATACGTGCCACGGCATCCTTTGGAGATACCGTTCCGAATTCACCCCTTTCAACAATTTCGAAACTAGCTCCTGAGACATAGGCAATCTCTCCATCCATGCCCCAGCTGATGTAGAAATCGATGGGGATGGGCTTTCCCTGGAAGCTATTGCTAACTGTTGCATAGGCACCCCAATCGTCACGATAAATATCTAGTTGATTAGCAGTGACGGTAATTCCAAGCTTGGCGAACGTCTCGATAGTTTGAGCCGTAATTTCAGCCTCAGATGGAATCAGCTCTGGAGTTGGTTGCGGAGGCAGACAGCGAGAATCAGGTGCTGATTCTTCTCCCTCTTTCGGAGCAGGTTCAAGACAGGCTGGCTGAGGGTTCCAGCGACCAAAGTTCCAGTATCCAGCCCCAGACCAGTAAACACTTAGGTAGAAGTTATCTCCCTGGATTGAATAGCTTGGGAACTCTTTCGAGGACCACTCATCCTCTTTTGCCTGTCCTGTAACTCCAAAAAGCGCTGCTAGCTTGTTGAGAATTTCAATAGGGTCTCCAACTTTCCTAACTTCATAGACAACTCCACGACCAGAAGATTCACTAAGACCTTCAGCAATGTAGTTGTACTGAATCCAGCCAGGCCAAATCATTTTTGTCGCTGCGTCCTCAGCTCCACCGACAGCAGACATTGCTGATGGCTGCCCCTGAGGGGAGGTCGCCAAAGAAAATAGTGGTTGGGGCGCAAGGGCACCTGGGAGTGTAAGACCAACTGCCAGCACTGCAGCTGCAGCGCCAGCAAGCGAGAACCTTGCAGTTCGATAGCTGGTAGGAGACTTCTTACCCTTGAGGGTGGCCTGCACCACAAGAGATTCGGAAAGTGGCTGTGTATTGGCGGCAGGATCGGCGGCCCGTAGGCGATTTCTTAGTTGGTCGTCATTCATATCTGGTTAATGTTCTAGAGGGCTAGTTATTTTCAAGATTGCTGGCAAGTGATTTTCTAGCCCTAGACAATCTGACATTTACAGCATTTTCAGATAATCCCAGCGAGAGGGAAATTTCCTTCACCTCTAGTCCATCCCATGCCCAAAGCGCCAAGACTTCTTGATCTTTTGCTGAAAGCTTCTTCCAGGCTTCTGCGAGTTCTAGGTCTGCCAGGGCAATTGTTTCGGCGGAAGGTGCGGCAACGGGCTCGGCCAGGGTCGCGAGAATGTTGGCTCGGCCGGTTTCTTTGCGTCGGTGATTAGCTATCAGGTATCGGGCGGTTTTATAAAGCCAGGGCAGTTCAAAATCTTTGGGGATACTATCGCGCTTAGTCCAGGCAACCTCAAAAAGGTCGCTTGCCATGTCTTCGACCTGATCAGAGGGAAGTCGCCTTGCCAAGAACTTGGTTACTTCCTGGATGTGGGCTCTAAACAGAGCACCAAAATCTTCAGCATTCATTTGTCTCCCGTATAGACAATGTAGTGGGAGTGGGGATTTTTTCAGTCTTTTCTAAAGCAGCCAGGGGAGTGATCAAAGATCATTCCAGTTGATTGCATCAGGGCATACATGGTGGTGGAGCCCACAAAGCTGAAACCAAGTCGCTTCAGCTCCTTGCTCATTGCATCCGATTCTTTGCTCGTGGCCTTCCACGAAAAATTGCTCCGGGGGGTCTTTCTTTTGCTGGGAGCGAAAGACCAGAGCAGCTCCCCAAGGTCAAGACCAAGCTGCTCTACGACTTTTGCGTTGTTGATAGTCGATGTGATTTTTGCTTGGTTTCGAATGATTCGCTCGTCTTTCAGAAGTCGGTTGATTTCTCTCTTTCCGTACTTCGAGACGATTTTTGATTCAAAATTATCAAAAGCCTGTCGAAAACCTTCTCGTCGCTTGAGGATGGTTATCCAGCTCAGGCCGGCCTGAAAACCTTCAAGGCAGATGCCTTCGAATAAATCTCGCTGTCCTCTGGTTTCTGTGCCCCACTCTGCATCGTGATATTGGATGTAAATGTCATCTTCGGTAACCCAACTGCAGCGCCTGATGCCATCTGAGAGAATTTTCGAACTCATCTTTGTGGAATACCTTCTAGGTCCAATAATTTTTTCTTGGTCGGGATGCCACTGCCACCTGAGTAGCCGGTAATTTGACCTAGCGACCCCATGACACGATGACATCCAATCACAATCGGGACTGGATTAGCTCCCACGGCACCACCAACAGCCCGAGCAGCTCTTGGTATGCCGATTGCCCTGGCAATTTCTCCATAGCTTTTTGTTTTCCCAAAAGGGATTTTTTGAATTTGCTTCCAAACTTTCATTTGAAATTCCGTGCCGGAAATGTCCAGAGGCACGTTGAAGGACTGAATGCCGCTTGAAAAGTATGCGGAAATCTCTTCCGCCGCACTCTGAGCAAGCTTTTGTGCAGCAGCCGAGTCAAAAAAGTCCTTGAGCTTACTTCTCGAATTTAGGAAGTCGATGCTCCTGATGCCTTTATCACTAGTGGCAATTGCGACTAGTCCAACTGGGGTCTGCACTAGTTTTCTGGCCGCGATTTCTTGCATGGACTAAAACTAGCCAAGTTTCCGACCTGTTTGGGTTATCCACAGAGCATGGCTTGAAGTTATTGATTGATTTACCAATGGAGCAGACTCTTCTGATGCAGATTGCCTATTTCTTACCCCCATTTATTTACGGCCTTCACCTGGCTATCTTGGGCGATTGGACTCTGCTAGTTATCACCTCGGTCAGCCTCGGAATTGGGTATCTCACAGCCTTCAAAAAATCGCCTTCCAAGATCGAGGAAGCACGAACCAGCACACCCCAACCCAATCCAGGAGAGATGGTTGGAATCGATGGCCAGCCCTTCAAAATGCCTGAACAAACAAGACCTGAAATTGTCTATGTCTTTGCGCCTGAAGCGATAGCTGTCAGCTTCTTCACTGCTCTAGCGATCTCCATCGAGGAGGAGGTCTGGATAGTTGGAAACGGAAAGCTCCTGCAGGCTGAGGCGATGCGACGCTTCGACACCCAGAAGTCGAGAAACCTGAAATCCTTTATGCAAGATTTCAATAGAAGAGCATCAATCTCATTGCCGCTCAATCTCTTTACCAATGACCCCAAATTAGCTCAAGAGTTTCTAACAGAATATGAAAGAGGCCTTACTTTTCGAATATTTTGCTCCACAATGCAACCAGGAGATCCAGGGGAGTCCTTTATCAAAGTCACTGTGGAGAGTGGTTACCTTCGCGCTCGCGGAAGGATAGGACCAGACTTGGTCGATTTCTTTATCTGTGCTCTTTCAGACCCGAATGAACTCCTTGAAGACTCTCAGGACGTTAGATTAGGCGAAATTAAGTCGAATGCACCGCTTGATTTAACGAGCTCGCTTGAAGAGAGGCTGGCTCGGCTCGGTCACAATAACTAAAGCCAGGCGCGAGTTTTGCCCTTAGCTATTCAACTTCTTCCAGGCTTCGGTAAGCACCTTGCGCAAAATCGATTCAATCTCATCAAACTCTTTTGGCCCTGCGGTCAGCGGCGGTGCTAGTTGCACAACTGAGTCACCTCTGTCATCAGCACGGCAGTAGAGGCCTGCGTCCAGCAGCGCATTGTTTAGAAATCCTCGTAGTAATTTTTCAGATTCATCACGTGTCAGCTGCTGTTTTGTTTTCTGATCCTTCACTAGCTCAATTGCGAAGAAGTATCCATCACCTCGAACGTCACCCACAATCGGCAGGTCATACAGCTTTTCCAGAGTCTTTCTAAAAATGGGGGAGTTGGTTCTCACGTTATCCACCA
>VFQT010002580.1_pt1 | contig 18271 bp, 17 predicted proteins | sample 3512381 | NCBI WGS metagenome assembly VFQT01 (sample SAMN10412376, study PRJNA504923) | tailings metagenome | isolation source: Relicate 2 Philex TSF3 active mining site | place: Philippines: Tuba, Benguet | collected 2017-08-29
CAATAACCACACCGATCAGCAATTCGGGGGCGAATGGCCAGCTGGCCCAGGGTTGCGCGTTTTCAACGACAGCACCGCCGTGCGACCAGGTCGCGCGGGATGTCATCAGCAACAACGATGCAACGCATCGGTATATTCGGCAGCGATACGACATCTTTGTTAAAATATTGTTTCTAATCAATTAGTTATTAATGTTATCCGGGCTGTGACAGCCAGCCGTGCACGATGACGCTTGATCCTGCCGCCCGTATCATTTCGTCGGACGCCAATTCTTTGCAGCACCACCATGACATGCACAGGCTTCGCCGTGTGCAGCGGCAACCAGTTCCTGCAGGATGCCGCACTGCGCTACGGCCTGGTGCGCATCGCAACGCTTGCGCAATTCACAAAGCTGCAGTTCAAGCGCACGCATCGACTGCAGGCGCACACGAACCCTGTTCAACTGCGCCTCGATCAACTGATCAATATCCCCGCAATCACTGCCTGATGCTTCCAGGAAACCCAGCAATCGCCGGATATCCGCAAGCGGAATATCCAGAGCGCGGCAATGCCGGACAAACGACAACTGCTCCAGATGGGCCTGCCCGTAGGCCCGATACCCGTTTGCCTGCCGTGTCGCGGGCGCCAGCAGGCCATCCCGCTCGTAATAGCGGATCGTTTCAACATCCACACCGGTGGCCTCAGCCAATTCCCCTATACGCATAAATCCCTCTCGTGCATACGGTAAAGATAAAGTGCTTGACCCCGTAGCCGCTACGGAGTTTCAAATAGGCTCAAATTTTTTTGAATTACGGCCTTGATGAGCGCCAATTGCTGCACCTCACCCCCCGTTGCGATTGTAGATCCAGCCTACCGCCGCATCCTGTGGATTGCGCTGGTTGCAAACGCCGCCATGTTTTTTGTCGAAATCGGTGTCAGCGCGTTCGCGGATTCAACCGCACTGCTGGCCGATGCGGTGGATTTTTTTGGTGATGCCGCAAACTACGGAATTTCACTTGCCGTTTTGGCGCTCTCCCCGGCCTGGCGTTCCCGCGCGGCACTCATCAAGGGCTGCTCGATGGGCTTGTTTGGCATTTTCGTGATCGGGAAAGTGCTTTGGAGTGCTGCCACCGGGTCATCTCCGGAGCCATTGGCGATGGGAATCGTCGCAATACTGGCGCTGCTTACGAATGTCGGCGTCGCCGTGATGTTATATCGCTACCGCAGCGGCGATGCCAACATGCGCTCCGTGTGGCTGTGCAGTCGCAACGACGCAATCGGCAATGTTGCGGTAATGTTTGCCGCTCTGGGCGTGTTCGGCATCGGTACGGGCTGGCCTGACTTTGCAGTTGCGGTAGCGCTCGGGCTGCTTGCACTGTTCTCCGCATATACCGTCGTCACTACGGCAATGCACGAACTGCGACACACCCGTTTCTGCCCATTGTCAGGAAACACCAGAAAACCCGCATGAATGCATAGCGCCGTGACGATTCGTTTCTTGAACAACCGCATGCCGAAGGCCCAAAGGCTGTATTTGCCGACAGCTCAAGTTATGCTAGAGTGCCGCGCATCGTGAACTGGTTACGCCATACATTGCGCTTTAAATCACAGCTGGTGCGTCTGTTGCTGGCTGTTTTTGTCACCAATATCATGGCAGCAGGCCCCGGTTTTGCCTCTCCCGCCGATTGGCTTCAACACGAGAAAAGCCATTTTTCGGCCATACAGCAACCCGTTGATTCTAACCATACGGACACCTCACCGGAACAATCTTCCGGCCAGAAGCTGATCAAGCACGAGTGCCATGCCAGTCATTATTTCCAGACGATCGTTGCAGCTGGACCACTAATGTTTCCCCCGGCCCCAGCCTTGGCGCCGGTCATTTCCTATCAGGCTCCCGTAATGCGGGACACTGCCGAATCCCTTTTCCGCCCCCCGCGGTAAACGCTGATCCCGTCGCGCCGTAGTCACCGCACCGATTGATGTAATCCGGTGCAGGAATTGCAGTCGTTCGCCGGCTGCCTGGCGCCCCCCCCTTATCTTCGATCGTTTACTGCATCCGGCTGTTTGCCGGCTGCTGTTGAAGGAATTCGCATGAATGTTCGCAAGACTTGGTCTTTGCTTGCGGCCGTTGTCGCCGTCGGGTATCTGCTGCTACCTTACCGTTTGGTCATCGCCGCCGAACCAGTCGCAGCCGCAGCAAAAGACAGCATTTCCCCTCTGACGCTGAGTCAGGCGCTCGCACTGGCCCTGAAACACAATCCGGAACTGTCCGCGTTTTCTCATGATTTGCGGGCCGGTGAAGCGGCCGTGCTGCAGGCCGGTGTGCTGCCAAACCCGGTTCTCGAACTGGAAGGCGACAATCTCGACAACGATCGCCTGCGCCAGGACGGTGATCGCACCACGGCCATCCAGATCGGACAGCTGATCGAGCTCGGCGGCAAGCGTGCAGCCCGCATCCGCATTGCCGAGGCTGGCCGCGACCTCGCGAACTGGGATTATGAAGCCAAGCGTATCGACGTGCTGTCGCGGGTATCGCAGCATTTCATCGATACCATGGCCGCACAACAGGCGCGTGAACTTGCCGCCGAATCCCTGAAACTCGCCCAGAACGTTGCCGCCGCGGTAGCGCGGCGGGTGCAGGCGGGCAAAGTATCGCCCATCGAGGAAACCAAGGCACGGCTTGCGCTGTCGGCCGCACAGATCGAAGCCGAACAGGCGGATCGCCAGCTTGCCACTACACGCAGAAACCTGTCGTCGATGTGGAGCAACACAGCCCCGGCTTTCACCGGCGCCGCTGGTGACCTGGAAAATCTGCCTGCACTACCAGGTTACGAGCAACTCGTCGGTCGCAATGGAACACGGCAATCACGCTTCGACAAGCCGCCGTCGAAGCAGAAAAAGCCAAGGCAATCCCGGACATCACGGTCAGCGTCGGCAGGCGGCGCTTCAGCCAGTTCGAGGATCATGCCTACATGGTGGGTCTTTCGATCCCGCTGCCGCTGTTCGACCGCAACCGTGGCGGCATCCTCGCGGCTCATCGTAAGCTCGACAAGGCGATGGATGAACAACGTGCCGCAGAAAACCGGCTGCTGGCAGAACTTGCACAGAATTTTCAACGCCTCAGCGCCATCCACGCTGAAATCGCCACGCTGCGCAGCGACATCCTGCCGGGCGCACGCAGCGCTTACGAAGGCGCGACCAGGGGTTATCAACTCGGGAAATTCGGCATCCTCGACGTCCTCGATGCGCAGCGCACCCTCTTCCAGGCGCGCGCCCAGCACCTGAAAGCACTAGCGGACTATCACCGCGGTAGCAACGATCTCGAGCGGCTGATCGGCGGCCCCCTCGGCGGGTCGACTGTAAGCCACAAACCATAAGCCAGGAGCCTGCAACGTGAACAAGAAATCAACTGTTTTGACACTGGGTATCGTCGCTGCGGGTGCAGCGATCGGACTGTTCATCATGCTCGGCGGCCAGTCGGCGAAAACCTCGGATGAACACGGCCATGAAAACGAGAAAACCGCACATGCCGAGGCCAAGAGCGACGGTGGTGACGGCAAAGCGGAGCAAACACCGGACAAGGGGCCCCACGGCGGCCGCCTGCTGACCAATGGCAGCTTCGCGGTCGAAGTCAGCATTTTCGAGCAGGGCGTACCGCCGGAGTTCCGCGTCTACCCTTTCGAGAACGGCAAACCCGTCAATCCTGAGAAAGTTAATTTATCCATAATAATCAATAGATTAGGATCTTCTCCTGAGGCCATCAAATTCTCTCCCCGGCAGGATCATCTGCGCGGCGACCGTGAAATCGTCGAACCGCATTCATTCGCCATCCAGGTTGCCGCCGAATACCAAGGACAACGGCACAACTGGAACTACGAGCAGATCGAAGGCCGCATCAGCATGGATGAAAAAACCGCCAGGACCGCGGGCATCCGCATCAACACCGCCGCACCGGCGCGCATCCGCTCGATCCGGCAACTGCAGGGCGAAATCCAGTTCAACCAGGACCGGCTGGTCCGCGTTGTGCCGCGATTGGGCGGCGTGATCACCGGTGTATCGAAAAATCTCGGCGACCGCGTAAAGCGCGGCGATGTGCTGGCCGTCATCGAAAGCCAGGAACTCGGCAATCTGAAAAGCGAGTATCTGGCCGCACACCGGCGCCTGGACATGGCGCGCACCACCTTCGACCGCGAAAAGAAGCTATGGGAAGAAAAAATCTCCGCTGAGCAGGATTACCTCGCCAGTCGGCAGGCGCTGGCTGAGGCCGAGATTGCACAGCGCAACGCCGAGCAAAAACTGACCGGCCTGGGTTTCACGCGCGATGCACTGCCGCGCCAGAACCTGGAAGGACTCACCCGCCTCGACATCCGTGCGCCGATCGACGGCGTGGTGATCGAGAAAAAAATCGCTGCCGGCGAGGCCGTCGGCGCCGACGCCACCATGTATGTCATTGCCGATCTATCCACTGTCTGGGCGGAAATGACGATCTACCCCGCAGACCTCAACAACGTGAAAACCGGCCAGAAAGTCAGGGTCAAGGCGGCAGCCCTCAACGCCGATGCCGAAGGGGTGATTTCCTACGTCGGCGCGCTGGTCGGCGAGCAGTCGCGCACGGCCAAGGCACGGGTGACATTGCGCAATCCGGACCAGCGCTGGCGACCGGGACTGTTTGTCGCCGTGGAAGTCGTACAGGACGAAGCCGAAGTACCGGTCGCGGTACCGGTCGCCGCCATCCAGACGCTGCGCGACTGGAAGGTCGTGTTTGCCCGCTTTGGCGATGTTTTCGAGGCGCGGCCGGTCGAACTCGGCCGCAGTGACGGCGAGCTCGTCGAAATCGTCAGCGGCCTCGCGCCCGGCACGCAATATGCCGCGACCAACAGCTTTGTGCTGAAGGCCGACATCGGCAAAGCCGGTGCCAGCCACGACCACTGAGGGGGACAAACATGAAACAGATCATCGCCATCATCAAACCGGCCGCGGTTGAACGGGTGGAGCATGCCCTGCATGAGCTGGGCCACTTTCCGGGGTTCACGCTGCTCCATGTCCGCGGCGAGAGCCGCGGCCGGGCGCCGGGTCATGCCTATGCGCCGGCCGAATGGGACTTCGAAGAACACGACAACGTGATGATGCTCATGTTCTGTGCCGACGAGTTCACACCCGGGGTCATCGACGCCATCCGCAATTCCGCGCGCACCGGCAGTCCCGGTGACGGCGTCATCGCGATCAGTGAAATCTCCGAAATGGTGCGCATCCGCACCGACGAACGCGGCGCCGCCGCCGTCTAACAAGGAATCGACATGCTGGACAAGCTCCTGAAATCCGTCATCGCGCAGCGCTGGATCGTGCTGCTCGTGGTACTGGGCATGGCCGCGCTCGGCATCTACAACTACCAGCGCCTGCCCATCGACGCCGTGCCGGACATCACCAACGTGCAGGTGCAGATCAACACCGAAGCCGCTGGTTACTCACCGCTGGAAGCCGAACAGCGCGTCACATTTCCGATAGAGACCGCGATGGCCGGCCTGCCCGGACTGGAACAGACGCGCTCGCTGTCTCGTTACGGATTGTCCCAGGTCACCGTGGTGTTCAAGGATGGCACCGACATCTATTTTGCCCGCCAGTTGGTCAACGAACGCGTCCAGGAAGCGCGCAGCAAACTGCCGCCGGGCGTGGAACCATCGATGGGCCCGATCGCGACCGGTCTGGGTGAAATCTTCATGTGGACCGTAGAACCGAAGGAGAACGGCAAAAGGGTGGACGGCAGCGACTACAGCGCCACTGACCTGCGCACCATACAGGACTGGATCGTACGCCCGCAGTTGCGCAACCTTCCCGGTGTCACTGAAATCAACACCATCGGCGGTTATCTCAAGCAGTTTCATGTGGCGCCAGACCCCGCCAAACTGGTTGCCTACGGTCTCGGCCTGCATGACTTGATGGAGGCTCTGACCAAAAACAACGCCAATGTCGGCGCCGGCTACATTGAAAAAAGCGGCGAACAATACCTGATCCGCGCACCGGGACAGGTCACCACCCTGGAAGAAATCCGCGACATCGTGATCCGCGGCGACAGCGGTGTACCGTTGCGTATCCGGGATGTGGCCGAAGTGCTGGAAGGCAAGGAACTGCGCACCGGTGCCGCCACCGAGGACGGCAAGGAGGTTGTCCTCGGCACCGTGTTCATGCTGCTGGGTGAAAACAGCCGCACGGTGTCGCAGCGCGTCGCAGCACGACTGGAGGAAGTCAACCGCTCCCTGCCAGAAGGCGTGGTCGCCAAAACCGTCTACGACCGCACCACGCTGGTTGATCGCACCATCAAAACCGTGGCCACAAATCTCGTGGAAGGCGCACTGCTGGTCGTGGTCGTCCTGCTCGCACTTCTCGGCAACTGGCGCGCGGCACTGCTCACCGCGGCGGTCATTCCGCTGTCGATGCTGTTGCTGATCACCGGCATGGTCGAAAACAGGGTCAGTGCCAACCTGATGAGCCTGGGTGCACTCGATTTCGGTCTGATCGTCGACGGCGCCGTCATCATCGTCGAGAACTGCCTGCGACGCCTGGCCATCGCGCAGCACCGTCTGGGCCGGCTGCTCAACCGCGGCGAACGTTTCGAGGCCGTATTCGAAGCCACCCGCGAGGTGTTCGTACCTAGTCTGGTCAGCGTCATGGTCGTGGTTCTGGTCAATCTGCCGATTTTTGCGCTGACCGGCATCGAAGGAAAAATGTTCCACCCGATGGCCTTCACAGTAGTGGTCGCGCTGCTCGGCGCGCTGCTGCTCTCGGTCACCTTCGTTCCCGCCGCTGTTGCGATCTTCGTCACAGGTCGCGTGGAAGAAAAGGAGAACCGGTTGATGCAATGGGCCGGCAGCGCATACCGGCCGGCACTGCGCATAGTGATGGCCAACCGCGTGCCGGTGGTTGCAGCGGCGGCGATGATCGTCGTGCTGAGCGGCCTGCTCGCCACGCGCATGGGCAGTGAATTCATCCCCAGCCTGGATGAAGGCGATATCGCACTGCATGCCCTGCGCATTCCGGGCACCAGCCTGACACAGGCCATCGAGATGCAGACCGCACTCGAAAAACGCATCAAGGCGTTCCCAGAAGTTGAACGTATTTTCGCCAAGATCGGCACCGCCGAGATCGCCACCGATCCGATGCCGCCCAATGTCGCCGACAACTTCGTGATACTCAAACCGCGTTCTGAATGGCCCGATCCCGATCGCACCAAGGCCGATCTGGTCCGCGCGATGCAGGAAGCTGTCGAGAAAATTCCCGGCAACAACTATGAATTCACCCAGCCGATCCAGATGCGCTTCAACGAACTGATCTCCGGGGTGCGCAGTGATGTCGCGGTAAAGGTATTTGGCGACGACCTCGATATGCTGCTCGAAACCGGCGAGCGTATCGCCGCGGTGCTCGAAGGCGTGTCCGGTGCCGCCGATGTCAAGGTCGAACAGGTCAGCGGATTGCCGGTGCTGACAATCCACATGGATCGCGCCAGGATCGCCCGTTACGGTCTGAACACGTCGGGGGTGCAAGAAGCCATTGAAATCGCTGTCGGCGGCAAGGTGGCCGGCGAGATCTTCGAAGGCGACCGCCGCTTCGACCTGATCGTCAGGCTGCCGGAGAACCTGCGTGCCGACCTCGATGCTCTGAAACGGCTACCCGTGCCGCTGCCGGGCAGCCGAGATGGTGGCACCGCGCGTTTTGTCACTCTGGGTGAAATCGCCGCCTTCGACATCGCGCCCGGCCCGAACCAGATCAGCCGCGAAAACGGCAAGCGCCGCGTCGTGGTTACCGCCAATGTGCGCGGCCGCGACCTCGGCTCCTTCGTCGCCGAAGCGAAAACCCGCATCGCTACCCAAGTCAAGCTGCCTGCCGGTTACTGGATCGGTTACGGCGGCACGTTCGAACAGCTGGCTTCCGCAGCGGAACGGCTGCAGGTGGTAGTTCCGATATCGCTGCTGCTGATTTTCGGCCTGCTGTTCATGACCTTCGGCTCGGCCAAGGACGCGCTGTTGGTGTTCAGTGGCGTGCCATTCGCATTGACGGGCGGCATCGCGGCGCTTTGGCTGCGGGATATTCCGCTGTCGATCTCCGCCGGCATCGGCTTCATCACGCTGTCAGGCGTGGCTGTGCTCACTGGCGTAGTCATGGTGTCATGCATCCGCGACCTGCGTGCCCAAGGCATGACTCTGGACGAGGCCATCGAATCCGGTGCTTTGATGCGCTTGCGGCCGATCCTGATGGTGGCGCTGGTGGCGAGCCTCGGCTTCCTGCCAATGGCGCTCAACACTGGCACCGGCGCGGAAGTGCAACGGCCGTTGGCGACAGTAGTCATCGGCGGCATCGTCTCGGCGACCATCCTGACGCTGCTGGTGCTCCCAATACTGTATCGGATGTTCAACCGCACTCATCCGACAACAGAAGCACGGGCTTGATCTATTTAGAACCGTTGAACCATAGTGCATGAACAACAGGACCGAACTCGGACCGCCCAGCTTTTGGGCAAACCGGGACTTTATACTGCTGTCTTCTCAGCCGGCAGGCGTCCTCGCCTACCGCTTGAATCGCAAGAAAATCCTGATTCCGTCCGAAGTGATCAGATTCGTGCTCCTTGCACTGTTTTCGTTCACCGACAACGTATGGCAGATTTATGCCCTGATCTTCGCGATTAACGCGGTCACCGTATTCTTCACCCCGACCTTTGAAGCCATGCTTCCCGAAGTGGCTGGTCTTGAGAATTACGTCAAGGCGTTGTCATTTTCCCGTATCGCCGCCGATATCGAGGCTGTCGCCGCCCCGTCAATGGCTGGTCTGCCAATCCTGTTGATGGAGCTTCGCTGTGTATTTTTGTTCGGTGCGCTGACTTTTCTCGCTTCGGCCGGACTGGTCTATATTTTGCGTTCAGAAATCCGGCATCTGGCAGTGGTGGTACGTTGGCGTCACAGCAATTTCTCCCTGAATTGGCAACAGGCACACCGATCCTGTTTCGTGAACCCGCTTTGCGGCAGGCGCTTTTGTTAATCCTCGCCGAAACAACTGCAGGTGCAGCCGCCATCGTCTCAACGGTGATTTACGAGCGGGAAATGCTGCTGGCGGGCGTAACCGGTTTTGCCCTGACCATGACTGCGCTGGGCATGGGGTTAGCTACGATGGCTCTGCTGCTGGGCCGTTTCTCCGGAAGAAATGAAGCGGGATCATTTAATCCTGCTGCGCTCCATGACAAACGCCATCGATGGACGGGATGCGCATTGTTGTCCAGTGGCGCTTTACTGACATTGATCGCCATTTCCTCATCACCACTGCTCGCCAAGCGTACTCGTGAGTCCGAACGCAGACGGGCATACGCTACTCATTTTTCGTGGATACATGCATTCTGGCTCATCACCTATCCGGCAATCGGATACGGAACTTCCACCGTCGGTGCGCCTCTGACTTTCAGCAACGCCGGAGTAGTTAGCCTCGGCATTGCTGCTTTATCACTGTTACTGCGTCCGGCAAGCAATCGCGCAGACCATGTGCATTAAATGACATATTCCAATGGCAAGGCACATGTTGAATTGTTGCTTCTGGCGACTTAATTCTTGAAGGAGAATTCCCATGAAAACCGCTTTTTCTACACTGATACTGGTGGCTACGGCTGGATTACTGGCCGGTTGCCAGACTTCTATGCTCAAACCTGAGTCTGGAAACGCAACGCTCGCCACCGTGAAGCATCCAATATTCTGGGGGGATACGCGTATCACAGTGTTGCATAATGGCAAGTCTTATACCGGCGTCGCCGGAGAACTGATTGACGAGACCACCGACGAGCGGGCAGATAGTTTCGGGTGGAAACCCGGCCACCGGCACCCAAACATCAAGCAGGAAATGAAATTTCAATTCGGAACGACTACTTTAACAGCAAATGATGGCACTTTACTTGTCTGTGCACATATGAAACATGGTGACAATTGGCGTCTGCGCTGCTCAACTACTCTTGGCGAGGAAATAAAACTGTACCCCTTTAAGCAGTAATTCCGAGCGCAATCATCGACGTTTGCCCATCACCAAACTTCATCGCTAACTATCTGCTTCAATCCGAGTTGTAGGTATAAGGGTTGCTGACAAAAACCACCACTTTACCGGCCTCGAATTCCCGTGGAGCAATTACCGATAAGGGAAAATTGCGCTCCCCCAGTGTGTCAAATCTCCACGTAAAGTTTTGGCCTGCGGAGTTTTCAATCTTGATTGTTTCGTCACGCTCGACATTGAGATAACGCTGCCCGGCTTTGACACGTACCACTCGTTGCGCAACATCGGGAAGGGAAAGAGATCCCAAGCCCCCCTTTTTCATCAGCGCTGCGTAATCATATTGATCGGTTGCAAGCGCTGAAGTGCCAAAAATTGCCAAGGCCGCAATGGCCATGGCATTGATTGCTGGCTTTAGTTTCATGATCAGTCTCCTTTTCCCATTTATAAGCAGCCAAAATGCTGCTGTATAGGAATCATGCGGAACAAGAACCGACCGGATGATGGCCTGACGATTACGAAGCAGCAATGCTAGGACTGAGCACTGCGACATTTCGAAGATGAACGCGCAAAAACCTAGGACACCTTTTCGACAAGTCCGGCAGTTTTTGGCAACTCGAGATAAAAAGTCGTCAATCCACCTTGCGCGCTCTCGACACGGACATCACCGCCATGAAGACTGGCAATGGATTTAACAATCGCAAGCCCCAGGCCTGAGGACGAATGTGATCCGGATCTTGCGCTGTCAGCCCGATAAAACCGGTCGAAAATCCTTGGCAGCAAATCGCCGGGAATACCGACACCGGAATTAGTGACAGAAATTACGACCTTCCCCACTAACTGCTCGGAACTGCGCAGAGCTATTTCCCCTCCACGAGGAGAATGCTGAATTGCATTCATCACCAAATTGCTGATGGCGCGCCTGAGCAAGACCTGATCAGCCATTATGGTTCCCTCCCCTCCGGCATCAATGTGTAGATGTCTCTCTTCAGCCATTCCTGAAAAATATTCAGCTATATGCCTGAGTTCCTGGTTAAGGGATATTGCCTGACGGGACAGGGAAATCTGGGCATTATCGGCACGCGCAAGGAACAGCATGCTCTCGATCATCCGGTTGAGCCGTTCGTACTCCTCGATATTTGAAGTCAGGAGGGCCTCATACTCGCTCGTCTGCCGCGGATTTCTGAGTGTCACCTGGGTTTCGATCATCAGATTATTGATTGGGGTACGAAGATCATGTGCAATATCAGATGAAAATTGCGTAAGCCTTTCAAATGATCCTTCCAGCCGGCTCAACATTTCGTTGAAAGCGAGAACCATCTCGGAAAGTTCTGCCGGTGCATCCTCCACCCGCAACCGTCCACCGAGACGAGAGGCTGTAATCTGGCCTGCGGCTTGTGCAACGGCACGCAACGGCTGCAATCCACCACGGACCAGGAAATATCCCAATATGAGTGTAGCCAATACACCGGTAGCCATGGCCCACAATACATGCCGCCAATGTTCCTCAAGCACCGCTGCGCTCTCAGAGCCGTCGTATGCGACAGCAATCTGCACGCGCTCGCCGTGAATCTTCCCTACTTTCCCCCACGCGCTGATCATACGGCTCCGCAAATTATCGTTTAACCGCCAGTTCTTGATATCACTTGGACCGGGGCGAAGATCATCAGATATCGGAGGGCTTGAAGGGAGCAGAATATCGCCGCCGGCATTGGCCACGATAAGTGACCCGCCCGCACCGTACACAGCCAGTAACATGCCTTGACGGCCGAGAAACACGTCAAGCAATCTGTGAGGATCGTTCCTCAATGCATCGACATTCTCATACAGCTCTAGCTGATGTCTTAACAAATTTACGGTGTTTACGAGAGCCGAATCATCCTGAAACCTCAACTGCTCTGACAAGGAATGATACAAATGTACGCCAGCCACACTATAAATTGAAACCGTCGCAACAGAAAACAGAAGCGTCAGCCTCGATGCCAGCGATATGCGGCGCGACAAATTTATTACCCCCTGTCCTCAAGCACATACCCCATTCCGCGAACAGTCTGAATAAGCTTCTTGGGAAAAGGTCCGTCAATCTTGGCACGCAGCCTGCGAATGGCCACATCGACCACATTTGTATCGCTATCAAAATTCATATCCCATACCAGCGATGCAATACGCGACCTGGACAGCACTTCCCCCTGATGCGTTGCAAGCAGATGCAGCAAAAAAAACTCTTTTGCCGTCAGATCAATGCGTTCGCCTGATCTCCTAGCGCGGCGCTTCAATACATCAACCTCAAGATCCGCGACCTGTATCAGGTCATCACCTCGAATCGGCCCCCTTCTAAGCAACGTTCTGACGCGGGCCAGCAGTTCGGCAAACGCAAACGGCTTCGTCAAATAATCATCCGCTCCAAATTCCAGGCCTTTGATCCTCTCTTCGACAGCATCTCGGGCAGTCAGGCACAGAACCGGCGTGTCCTTTTCTGATCTGACTTCGCGCAAAACCTGCCAGCCATCAATGCCCGGCAGCATGATATCCAGAACGATCAGCTCATAATCCTCTGAAATGGCCATATGCTTGCCGTCGAAGCCCGTTTTGGCCAGATCAACGATATAGCCGGATTCCCCCAAACCCTTCCTCAGGTATTCCCCCGTTTTGGCCTCATCTTCCACAACCAGAATTCTCACTTTTTTTCCTTTTCAGAAGACTCGCACGGCCACAAATACTTATGTCACGTTCGCCATCGGCATGTCATCCTGCTGACATCGAGTGGATATCCGAAAGACTAATCCGCACGGACAAGACAAAGCTTAACGATTTCTTAAGATTGCTAATGTCATTACCTGATGTAATGACAGAAATGTAATCATCAAGTCATTACGAAATTAGAGATGCAAGCGTATAAATTACGTGAGCATTGAGGCCGAGCCGGCTTCTCCGAGAGCAGGCATACCGGCTTGATGCGAGTAAAGCCTGATGAGTGAGCAGGCTGATCGCCGTAACTGACGATCGCGAATTACTCATTCTGCGAGAAATTTCCTCTAGTTTGAATTTAGCCGGCCGCAAGGCCGGTTTTTTTTGCCCTCAATTCACCTCTTGATCAAAAAAATCGTCAATCAACGTTGCGTTTTCACAACAGATTGGTTCCATGAAAGAAGATGCAAATTTTCATTCATGCATTTATCACTGCGTCAAAATTTTTCCAATCGTAATCAATGACATGAACATCAGTGAATCATCTTATTCAATCGTATTTTTGGTGTTTTGATTTCAACAATGTAACCACCGAGACCATCTTCCGTCAGAAATGCCTCTCTATAACTCTGTTCACGGGAACAGCTAAATCCCGGAATTTGTTGGACAACTTAAATCCACAAGGAGCAGAGCATGCAGAGAAAAATGATGGTCATCGCAGTCATAGGAGCCTTGGGCGTACCGGCCACGGCATGGGCACAAACAAGTTCCGTGCAGATGTACGGGCGACTTTATTACGAATACGGTTATGCGGACCAGGGGACTGGAACCAATGGCCCGCGCGTCAATGTTGACATCATGCAAACCCCTGGATCAAACATTGGTTTCAGGGGTGAAGAAAAACTCGGTGGCGGCATGTCAGCATGGTTCCAGTGCGAAAGCACTGCTGATGTCCGGGGCGTAAATCAGGAAGGATTTTGCGGACGTAACAGCGCCATCGGATTTAAAGGCAGTTACGGCAACGTCTTCCTGGGCCGATGGGACACACCGTTCAAGCGCACCATGGTCACCGCTGCAGGCGTAGGCACCTCGAGAGTCACTGGACTTTGGGGCGACTCTTTCCTGCTCATGGGTGGTTCAACCAGTACACTCGACGGCTCCGCGCGCGCGTCTTTCATGCGCCGCCAGGCGAACGTGATCAACTATGAGACACCGGTAATGAACGGTGTGCAGATCATGGGCGCCGTAAGTTCCGCAAATGGTGCAACATCCGCCACAACCGCTGCCACTGCGGCGAAACCCCGCGTCTGGTCGCTCGGCGCCAGTTACAAGGCAGGTCCGCTGGATTTCGGCGCCGGTTATGAACAGCACAGTCAATTCGGCGCCGCCGGGGGAGCCAACACCGACAACGCATGGCATGTAAGCGCCATTTACCCCGTGACCCCAAAGGTCAAGATTGGCGGTGTTTACACCCAGCAAAAGCTCGAAGCATCAGCCACCACCGAATCGAAAATTGATGCCTGGCATTTGGGTATGGACTGGAATATTGCCGGACCGCACAGCCTGCTTGCTTCATACACCGCCACAGGCGACGTTAAGGGAAACAGTACGATTGCGATCGCAGGTAGCGGGGCAACTCGACCTGCGGCTTTGAATCTCGTTGGAGGGGCACTTGTGTCAGGCGACACGGGCGCCAGTCTTTGGTCGCTTCACTACCGTCATACCCTCTCCAAACGTACCGTGGCGCTCCTTAACTACGGCCGCCTCAAGAACGACGGCCAAGCGCAATACACCATGGGCGGTCTTTCGGGCTCCGCCAAAGGCAATTCACAGAACGCTTACGGCATCACTGTAGATCACCGTTTCTAAGCTTACCAAGAACCCCCGGCTCTGCCGGGGGTTTATTCCAACTGGCAGATGCAGGAGAAACAGATGAAAATCAAGCTGATTGCAACGGCAGTAGCAGGAGTTTTTGGTTTTCAGGCTGCAGCTTCTTTCGCACAAAGCACAGTGCAGCTTTATGGCACCATTGATCTGGAGTACGGCTATCTGGATCAGGGAATTGGTACGAACGGACCTCGCTCCAGCGTCGACATGATGCAGGTGCCCTTGAGTAATATCGGTTTCAAGGGGGAGGAGAAGCTTGGCGGCGGACTGTCGGCATGGTTCCAATGCGAGAGTACGGCGGATATTCGTGGAGTCAATCAAGACGGATTTTGCGGTCGCAACAGTGCCATCGGCCTCAAGGGCCCCGTGGGTAACATTTTCATGGGCAGGTGGGATACGCCATTCAAGCGCACCATGCTCCCTACCACGTTCGTCGGCGCCAATGTCGTCGGCATGTGGGGTTCGACATTCCTACTGACAGCTGGCTCCACGAGCACGCTGGACGGCTCCAGCCGGGCATTGTTTCAGCGCCGCCAGTCCAACACCATCAACTATGACAGCCCGGTATGGAACGGTTTTCAGGCAATGGCTGCCATCAGTTCCACCAATGGTGCCACTTCGACCACCGTGGCAGCAACAGCAGCTAAACCAAGATTATGGTCGGTGGGGGCGCAGTATACGTCCGGCCCTCTTTACATCTCGGGGGCTTACGAAAAACACAGTCAGTTCGGTGCAATCGGGGGCGCCAATGACGACACTGGCTGGCATCTGGGTGCCGCATACACGTTCATGGGCAAGATGAAGCTGGCAGCATTCTACACCCAGCAAAACCTTGAAACCTCGGTGGCCACCGAATCCAAGATCAATGCATGGCAACTCGGCATGGACTGGAACATCGCGGGGCCACACAGTCTGCTTGCATCGTATACCGCAGCCGATGACATCAAAGGAAACAGCCTGATAGCCATTGCCGGCAGCGGCGCAACCAGACCTGCGGCGCTGAACCTGGTCAACGGTGTTCTGGTATCGGGAGATACCGGCGCTGAACTGTGGACGCTCCGTTATCGCTATCAGTTCTCAAAACGAACACAGACTTTTGGAGGCTACGCCCGGCTGAACAACGATGCCCGGGCCGCATATACCTTGGGAGGACTTTCGGGTGCATCCAACGGCAACAAACAGGATGGCTGGGGCGTGGGGTTGCGACATAACTTCTGACGCACTTGATAATCCTTTAAACGGGCGCCAAGGCGCCCGTTTTTCTTGAAGAAACGCTCTTCCTGGCCCTTCAGAAATCCTTCAGCTTGGGTGTCGATAATGATTTCGTGGCCTCAATAAACGATGCCTCATTTAATCAACCACGAAAGGAAAGACATCATGAAAACCACTTCTCTGAAAATGCTTATTGCAGTTGCACTGAGCATCAGCGCCGTTTCTGCAGTAAACGCTGCTCCGGCGGTCTTCAATATCCCCTCGACAATCGCCTATGATCAAGGGGGTAATGACCCCTTCCCGACCTCGGCACCCGAAGCGGGTACCAGCGGCGTGACGGTCATTGCCTATCACGAGGGCGGGACGGATCCCTTCCCGACTTCGGCTCCCGAAGCTCGCGATGAAGGGACGACAACCATCGCTCACCATGAAGGTGGTACGGATCCGTTTCCGACTTCAGCCCCGGACGCGATCCCCGATACCCGGTCGGTAATTGCCTATGACCAGGGCGGTAACGATCCGTTCCCGACCTCGGCTCCGGAAGTTCGCGATAGCGACGCAAAGATCCTCGCCTACCACGAAGGCGGCACCGACCCGTTTCCTCCGTCAGCGCCCGAAGCCGGTGTCATCGCTTGATTTTCCGCCTGGTTCGTTCAATCATCCGCCTTGCTCCCCATCCCGGGGCATTGCGGATGATTATTCTCAACACCTATTTAATGTAACAATTCCTCAAGAATCGCGACGATGCGACTGCTGCTGGTTGAAGATGATGAGATGATTGGCAAGAGCATCCGAGAAGGCTTGCGTCGCGAAAGCTATGGCGTTGACTGGGTACGTGACGGCTGGGCCGCTGAACAGTCCCTGATCGCCACGGATTACGATCTGCTGATCCTGGACTTGGGATTGCCGCGAGTGCATGGTCTTCAGGTCTTAAAGAATGCCCGCCAAAAAGGCAAAAAGGTGCCAGTGTTGATCATCACCGCGCGTGACGGCGTGGAAGACAGAGTCAACGGTCTTGATGCTGGTGCCGACGATTATCTGGTCAAGCCTTTCAGCATGTCCGAACTCGGCGCCAGAGTGCGCGCCCTGCTCAGACGCAGCGTGGGCCAGTCCGCTCCGGTGTTCCGGAATGGCGGAGTAGAGCTCAACCCGCTTACCCGGGAAGTGTTGTTCAACGGAAAAGAGATTACCTTGTCCCAAAGGGAATTCGCGATTCTGGAAAGCCTGATACGGCATCCTGGCACGGTAATATCCAGAGCCAGCCTTGAACAGAGCGTTTACGCCTGGGGACAAGAGGTGGAAAGCAATGCTGTCGAAGTGCACATATCAAATCTGCGCAAAAAACTGGCCCCAAAACTGATCAAGACCGTCCGTGGTGTCGGCTACAAACTTTTTGAACAATGAGTTTTTCCATTAGAAAACGCTTGCTGTGGACGATGCTGTCCACATTGCTGGTCCTCGCTGCAGGTGCCAGCAGTGTGACCTATATGCGCGCCAGATCGGATGTCAACAAGCTGTTCGATTACGAAATGGAGCAAATGGTCTACGCACTGGCAATGCATATTGCGTCGCATCCGGAATTGACCGAAGAGCCTCTGCTCCGCATCGAGCATGACTTCGTTACCCAGGTCTGGAGCAAGAACGGCAGACTGCTGTTTTCTTCAAAACCGGGCACTGGCCCGGTCACCGTTCTGGAGAGCGGCTTCTCGGATTACGGAGGATCAACCGGCTGGCGTACGTTCACGACCGGGGGCGGCAACTATGTATTACAGGCCGCACATCCACAAACGTTGCGCCGCAAACTGGCCACCGAAATAGCCCTGAATGCAATGCTGCCGATCGTGGCCATCGTTCCGATCGGCGGGGCACTCATTTGGCTGTTGTTGGGATACGGCCTCGCACCGCTGCGCTCTATTGCACGGGAAGTGGAGTCCAGAGATCCCAAGGTATTGCTGCCACTTAATCTGTCCGGTCACCCCTCCGAAATTGCGCCGCTGATCCGCTCGCTAAATGACCTCCTCGGCAGGCTGGATCGGGCACTCAAGGTAGAACGAGAATTCATCGCCGATGCCTCCCATGAATTGCGCTCACCGGTCACCGCACTGCAATTGCAACTGGAGCTTCTGGAATCTACCAGCAGCGAATCTGGCCGGGCAGAACTGATTGCCGACATCCGCCAGGGTGTAAGCCGCGTCAGTCGGCTGATTGAACAAATACTCACGCTCGCCCGGTTGGCCCCAGACTACGGCGGGCAAATTGAAGCAATCCCCATTCACGAGTTCATCAAGGCAATATACGAGGAGCTGCAGCCGCAAGCAGCAGCCAAATCGATTCGCTTTACCCTGAATACAGCTTCTCCGGCATCCATCATCGGTGATGCAACCAGTTTGCGGGCACTGCTGCGCAATCTTGTCGATAATGCAATTCGGTATACCCCCGCAAACGGTGCAGTAAGCATTGAACTTAGCACCTCGGACAACAGTTCCGAGAT
>VFQT010002582.1_pt1 | contig 18262 bp, 8 predicted proteins | sample 3512381 | NCBI WGS metagenome assembly VFQT01 (sample SAMN10412376, study PRJNA504923) | tailings metagenome | isolation source: Relicate 2 Philex TSF3 active mining site | place: Philippines: Tuba, Benguet | collected 2017-08-29
ATCATGAAGGATTCATTCGCGACTGGAACCAGGAGTCCTTCGAACGAGGTGAAGCAATCTATCGCCGCGTCTGCATGAACTGTCATGGCACAAAGGACCAGGCGGGTTCACTGCCAACGTCGCTCAAGTTCGCGTCCGGGAAATTTCGGAGCGGAAGTGATCCCTTCACCATGTACCAGACTCTGACGCGCGGCTTTGGCCTGATGGCAGCTCAGACATGGATGGTGCCGTCACAGAAGTATGACGTGATCCACTACATTCGCGAGACGTACCTGAAGCCTCACAATCCTTCGCAGTACGTTGACGTCACACCAGAGTATCTCAGCAAGCTCCCGAAAGGCGACACGCGAGGCCCTGAGCCCAGCAAGATTCAGCCCTGGAACGCGATGGACTACGGCCCCAGCCTGACTCACACGTATGAAGTGCCGGGACCGTTTCACAACATCGCCTACAAGGGCATTGCCATTCGCCTCGATCCCGGTGCCGGCGGAGTTTCACGCGGACACCATTGGATGCTGTTCGATACCGACACGCTTCGAATGGCCGCAGCATGGAGCGCAGAACCCAATAGCGATCCGGAAAAAAACTTCATTGACTGGCGAGGCATTCAGTTCAACGGCGAACATCAGATTCATCCCAGCCTGACGGGCAAAATCGCAGCATCCAATGGAACTGGTCCCGGGTGGGCCAATCCCGAAACCGGACAACTCACGGACGATCAGCGAGTCATCGGGCGCGACGATCGCCGGTATGGTCCGTTGCCAAAAGCATGGGGACAGTTCCGCGGACAGTACCTGCACGGTCAGAAAACGATCCTGTCCTATTTTGTGGGCGACGCGCCAGTGCTTGAAGAGCCGGGACTTCTGATCCAGGAAGACCCAAAGGCCGCGCCCGTGTTTCTGCGAACGCTCAACGTGGGTGCTCATTCAAGCGAACTGATTCTGCAAGTGGCTGAACAGCCGGAATCGAAGGTGCTGTCTGAATCCACGGAGCACCACACGGTTGTCTTTGGAGCGGCTTCACCATCCGATGCCGCTCAAAAAGACTCCGCGCCGGTGGCGTTTGACGGTCAGACATTCCTCGAGATCAGTGACACCAGCAAATTCGATCTGACAGCAAAGGATTTCACGATCACCGCAACCGTTCGCACTTCGGAAGGCGGCACGATCTTCGCTCTGGCAAAGCCTGAACCGAAATGGACGCCCGACGGGCAGTCGCTCTTCATTCGCGACGGACATCTGGTGTTCGACATTGGCTGGGTTGGTGCCGTTACGGGGAAGAAGAAGATCAACGATGGGCGATGGCATCGCGTTGCTGCCGTATGGAAGCAGAAAAGTCGTCGTCTCACGCTGTTTGTCGATGGCCGGGAAGACGGAAGTGGCGAACTGGCCGCGAATGCTGCTCTGACCAGCGCTGTGGCAAGAATCGGATTCACAGCACCGAACTTTCCTGACCCGCAGTCGTACTTCGCCGGAGAACTCAAGGATGTTCGCTTCTTCCAGTCTGCTCTGGGTAAGGAACTCAAGACGGAAGAAGCTCTTGCTGAGCACACGGATGCTCTGATCGGCCACTGGAATCCCGCCGGCTCGAAAGGAAACACGGTCAACAACATGGCGGGACCAGCACCACATGCCATTGTTCATCGTGGTGAATCAAAGCCGCGTTCTCAGCAGAAGCTGATGGCCGGCTTGAAGGCAGATGCCGTTGTCTCCGACCTGAAGTGGACTCACCGCGATGGCCGACTGCTGCTGACAATTCCTGCTGGTCAGCACGTGCGACGATTCACAATCTGGATGACCAACCTCGCACAGGATTCGCCGCCGGAGGCCAGTGCACTCACCGGCCCTGCGATTCCAGAACCGTCGAAGGATTTGAAACCACTGACAACCGGCGGCCCGCGACGCTGGGATCAGTCCATCACAACAACCGTAACGCCGTTCTTTGATGGCGGTCCGAGCAGCCCGTTTGCCACGGACATCCTGATGGCCCCGGAAGCCAATCCGTGGCTGGCACAGTGTCGATTCACGGGCCTGGACTTCTTTTCCGACGGGCGCATCGCGGTCTGCTCGTGGGATGGAGATGTCTGGATCGTGGAAGGACCGCCGGGGGCTGCTCAGCTGAAGTGGACACGGATTGCTTCCGGGCTCTTCCAGCCTCTGGGGCTCAAGATTCTGGATGACACGATCTATCTGACGTGTCGCGATCAGCTGGCCGTTCTGCGTGACCTGAACTCGGACGGCGAAACGGACTTCATCGAGTGCCTCAACAACGATCATCAGGTGACCGAGCATTTCCATGAGTTTGCGATGGGACTGCAGACGGATGCTGACGGCAACTTCTACTACGCCAAGTCGGGACGGCATGCTCTGGAAGCCGTTGTGCCTCATCATGGGACTCTTCTGAAAGTCACACGCGATGGATCGCGTACGGAGATTCTGGCGAACGGCTTCCGAGCTGCAAATGGAGTTTGCCTGAACCCCGACGGGTCCTTTGTGGTCACCGACCAGGAAGGGTTCTGGAACCCGAAGAACCGTATCAACTGGGTGACCCTGAATCCTGATGGCAGGCCGAAGTTCTATGGCAACATGTTTGGATATCACGACGTCACCGATTCATCGGATGCCGCGATGGAACCACCGCTTTGCTGGATCACGAATGCCTTTGATCGTTCTCCCGGAGAACTGCTGTGGGTCGAGAGTAATAAATGGGGACCGCTCAAAGGATCGCTGCTGAATCTTTCCTACGGCTACGGCAAAGTCTTTCTGGTGCCTCATGAATCCGTCGGCGGAAAAATGCAGGGCGGCATGATTGAACTGCCGATTCCTGCGTTTCCGACGGGAGTGATGCGAGGACGCTTCCATCCGCTGGATGGCCAGCTGTATCTGTGCGGCATGTTCGCATGGGCCGGCAGTGCGACCTATCCCGGAGGTCTCTACCGCCTTCGCGCGACGGGACAGCCGATACACCTGCCGGTCGAACTGCATGCGAAGAAGACTGGCATGGAGCTGACTTTCACCGAATCGCTCCACCCTGATTCCGTGAAGCCCGAGAATATTCACATCAAAGTCTGGGACCTGAAACGTACGGCCAACTACGGCTCACAGCACTACAACGAGCGCGACCTCAAAGTCGAAGCCGCTCATCTCGACGACAACAGCAGGACGCTGACAATCACTATTCCTGACATAGCTCCCACATGGTGTATGGAGATCCGATACAGCCTGCAAACTGCCGACGGAAAACCGTTGGAAGGGGTCGTGCATAACACGATTCACGAACTGGGCAGGTAAAGTTCATCCGGGAATCACTTCGTGTGGCCAAACTGCAAACACGAGCGGAATCAGACGATTCATAGAGTCTGCGTGAACATTTCGCGTTCTGACAGCATTGGAGCAGCTGTCTCAGCCGGACCTGATTCCAGAGTCGCAGTCTGAGCATCGCTGACGGTCCGTGCGACAGTCCAGACACCGGCCGACAGGATCACAGCAGCGACTGAGAACCCAATCGCGTGCTTCCATTCGTCTCCAGCGTCGTGCCTGTTTCGGGATGCGCTCATGAAGTAGACCCAGCGAGTGACTAACATCAGGAGCACTGTCAGAAAGTAAAGCGTCGAAAGAAAAAGGTGATTCGATCTGTCCGCGTCCATGCGAAGGACACACAGAGTCATCAACACGCCTGGTCCGACAGCGATCCAGAAAAGTCTCGCAAATGCAAACGTCGAGCAATGGCCCGGCCAGAATTCAAAAGGGGCTTCAGCGGAATTCGATGACTTCCCGTCTCTTGTCTTCATCTGTGCCTCCCTGCATCAATTCTCTGCTGTTGTGTCGCCGTCATTGTGTCGCTGCGGGATGACGAAACATCGGCAGAAAATGCGGATCAAAATCACGTCGTGTGACTTCGATCTGCAATGCAATCAACATGCCGATTTCGAGCCACGACTCTAAGTGATGCACTCGCCCTGTCTTCCGAAAGATCAGCAACTTCTGCAACAGCGGATTCAGCAAGTCGATGACAAGATCGTTGCCAGAGAAGAACGAGAATCCTTTCCACCACATCGCGACTTAATAGCCCCAGGCAGGCTGGCCCTTTCCGGGATACGAACAGATGAGCTTCTTTTCATGTGTCACGAGGTCGAATGTGAATAAGCCCTGCGGAATTTCGAAGTTCCCTATGAGATAGCAAAGAACCGATCCGTCCGGAGAAAGCGACAGGTGTTTCACAGAGGCCGGAACCTCAAACAGCGTCGACGTTGATTTCGTTTCAAAGCTGAATACCTGGACTTTCGATTTTCTCTCTTCCTCCTGAACAAACACAACACTTCTCTCATCGAAAGATAACACGGCACAAGGATCCGTGTCTTCGATGGTCTTGATGTGACCGATGACGGATGTCTGACCTCCATCAAATCGACACACTGCAAATCCGGTATTGTCGGCTCGCAGAAAGTAGAGGTGGCTGCCGTCCTTTGACCACATCGGTGACTGACCGCCGCCCACTTCTGTGATTCCGGTTTCACCCTGCTTCCCGACTTTCAGCAATGCGGATCCATTTCTTCGCGTTTCGCACCATGCGATCTGCATTCCATCGTCACTGATCGCAACATCCTTTGGTACAGCGGAAAATCGGAACTTCAGCTCTGAATGGCCGTCCGGCAGAATTTCCACCAGGGCATCATGGCAAACCGCCAGGACATTCGCTGAACCTCGAATACAGAAGAAATGCGATGGCTGACCCAGAACGTCAGAAATGAACTCGTACTCCGGACTGCCATCGAATTTTCGCATGATGTAACCACGATAGAAACTTGCGTAAACAAGACTGTGGCTACGGAGCTTTTCGATTTTGATGCCCCCGATGCAATTGGTATGTTTGCTGACAGAATGCCTGCCAATTTGATCCATGGCAATGTCCTCCAGTGCACTGACCAGAGTTGCCCCGTCTCGCCTGTTACGATGCAGAATCTCGCAGATGTCAGCAAGCGTTCGACCATTGACAGAGCCAGCATTGAGCAGGTAGTGCGCAACGGCCATTGGAAGATGAGGACGAAGCATGAGTCGCTGTTCTTCGCTTAAGCCTGCGCTCTTTGCCAACTGCGATTGAATGATCATCAAGTCGATCGATTCCAGCGATTGCTTGTCGAGGATCTTCTGGAAGGCCGCCCTTGTTTCGGCAACCTTTTGACGCAGGGTTTCGATCTCCTGTGGGCCTGTAACCCTGCCCGCCAGTTCGTACAGTGACTTCAATGTCACCAGGTCGTAAGGATCACCGTCCTGCAATGAGAAAGCCTGTAAGGCAACATCATGCCAGTAATGTTCCTTCAAGGTGATTTCAAAGATGTGCGTCCATCGCTGCATCGCAGCATCGTTCCCTGTGCTTTTCAAATGCTCTGTCAGAGCACTCAACGCTGCTCTCACCAGTTCCCGAGAGTCATGCCGGCCGCCGATTTCGCTCACTGACAGAAACCGAGTCAGATCCGGCGTCAGGTCCTGTTGATTCTCCAGCTGAAAGTAATCGCTCAGGCTTTCGATGAGCAGCCGTTCGCCGTCTTCACCAGCCCCGAGATGCAATTGCACAATACCAAGCGCCATTCTCGGATCAGAACGATCCCGCAGTAACTCTCTTCCAAGGCACTCAAGCAAATGCTGTTGCAGGACCAGACAACTGTCTCGGTCTTTGAGCCAATAGGGGGGCTTATTGACAAACGAAACCGGAAGAAAACCGAACATCCGGAACTTTGAAGCCGACCGATCAAGATACTGCCGTGCCAGCTCTCGAACGGCTTCCGGGTTTGGGTCGTCTTCTGAGCAGGAAAACAGGTGTTCCGCCAATCTTCGGAAGGTCATTGCTGTCTCAAAAGGTGTCTCACCACGATACTCTGCATGGCTGTCGAGCGCAGCCATCAGAGAGTCGAGCTCTGTCCATTCCCTTCTGCCAATGAGCAGTTCTGCGACCTTATTCCAGTGACCGAGCGGGACCGTGGGATGACAGGCCACAACTTCGTTCCATGGGAGGCCTTGCTCCCGCATCTTGAGATGGTATTCAGCGATTACGACTTCGGCATCGTCCGTCTGCAAAACAAAAGTGTGATCGCTGGAACCGACGTCGCCAAAGAACCGCTGACACCAGTAAGCTGCCTCCTTACAGTCTCCGAGAAGGGAATATGACTCTGCGAGGCAGGCATACAGTTCCAGGTGTACCTCAGAATTGACATGGCTCGCCCGGCCCCATTCAATCGTATTCCTGGCAATCACGGATGCTAACTCAGGCTCTTTGCATTCATTGAGCAGCCTGCTGAGTGCAAGCACTTCACGCACCTGTAAATAATGCAGAGATCTTCCTTCTGCAACCTCGTCAAGAGACCGGGTTGGGGTTCGACAGACTTGTTCATACTCGGCAGACCACTTCTTCAGAAGCGGTATCAGACCATCTGCGGACCTGGTCCTGGACATCCAGTCCGTCGACAGCGCCAAAAACGTATCAGAGCGATCCAACACCTCCAGTGGATGTCCACATGGATCATCGCCCGACCGCAGTTCTCCAACGTGCTCCTCGCCAATGACCAGGATCGCCTGCAGGGCTTTTTCATGCTCACCAAGCTTCAGCAACATTTCCACATAGTAAGTGCGGGCTCGAATGCTGTCGTAGCTCTTCTCTTTCGTAGAGGCTTCTGCGAGGTTCGGTGTGGACTCCGTCAGAAACGTGCGCACAAGCTGAGGTTTGCCGCTGTCGCAAAGTGCCTGCAGCGAAGGTACGGCATCCAGGAACAACGAGTCCTTGTCGAGATCGAAAGGAACTTGGTCCGTTTCGAGGACGAGCGTCGGCATCAATTCGAAACACACAGCAAAATGCTCTATCGCCCGCTCATGTTGCCCTGATGCGCTCAACAGGCGTCCCAACTCACTATGCTCCTCAATCTTGCCGAACGGATCACCGCCGCGAGCGTTGTCCCTCGCGACATTCGCAGGACGCAGAGAAGTAAGTTGCTTCAGCCGACCAATGGCTAACTCACGGTAAGCCTGCTTTTCAATTTCCATCGGACTCAGATCGCTAAGACAGACATATAAGTCTGCCTGGCGTTTCAGTTTCCATTCTCGATCTCCCGAATTGGCGAATCGAGGATCACAGAGAAGTCTGATCAAGGCTTCACAGTCCTGCTGAGTTTCTTCCGGATCGCTTTCTGCATAACGGAGACACAGGCACTCAATCCCGAAATCAATTACATGCCGAAACACTTCAACGCCCTGTTCATTACCTGCTGCTAACTGCAGGTAACATTCTGTGTAGTCCGTAATCGGCAGCATATTCAGATCAGACGGCCGACAGATGTCGAGCATCAATTCTTTCATCAGCAAAGCAGCGTTCTTCCGCTGGGGACTCTGCAAGGGCTGGCTTTCTGCAAATCTTCCAATCCGACGAACAACCGAGGCTGTGGCTTCCGGGCGACAAAGAGCCAATTCGCATTGAACAAGGTTGGATATGCAATCCGTTAGTTTCCATTGCAACTGCAGACTTGTGCTGAAGTCAGAAGACGCAAGAATCGTGTCGATCACGGGAAGGAGGGGATCCGGCTCAGTGGCTTTGCCAGTATAGAGCGAGATAATTTCAGCGAGGACAAGGATACTCTCAGCGTCTTCGATGTAGTCATACATCTCGTCCATCGACCACGCTTCGGGAGGCATGTCATGTCGCAGTCCCAGCGATGTTATCCACGCCGACTGGGCCTGCATCATTAGAGCAATCTGAGGCGATGAATCTGATGCGTCCTCGCTTGACTCAGAGTCCACCCAAAGGCCCTGCAAACCCTCTTTCGCAAGCCTGTCACCAAGTGCCCATGTGGTCTTCGCCGCGTACATTCGGCAGGCAACTTCTGAAGCGTCGATCTCTTCGGCAACGATGTCCGACGCGATCGCTGGTGAACCATTAGAAGACTGCAATTCCGGGAGCATGCCCGGAACGTCACTCGATGCCATCGAATGACTGACTTGCACAATCGCAGGCGAGCCCTCGCGCTGAGTGTGGTGTTCCGGCAACTCGTCGCCACCATCCCGCGGCACACTGACCAATGCCTGTGTCACTGAATTGTCGTGAGACTTCTGCTGTGCCCGGCTCAGTTCCTGCTGTAGCCGAAGTATGTTCTGGCTGGTTTCGTGTCGCGCAATGAGCAAGGCCATGAACGAGAACAGGATGCCAAGGGCCACAATGGCGGGAAGGTATCGACGCGGAGGCACACTTCTCAGAAGTGCATCGTCCTGTGAAGAAACAACCTCGAACGACCGTGCATCCTGCTTCATGGCCAACTTCCCTGCGGTGTCATCACGGCGATGGAAAATCTCCGATCACCTTCAGGGGTGATTACTTCGCTCCTCCCGGCTCGTCAAGATTTGGCCGTCATTCAAGCCGGCAGTTTTTGCAGCACGCGCACTGGAGGTCGGAGTTCTTCATTCATCGGCGAGTGATTTCACGCAACGCGCCGTCATGACCGCCGTCTTCTGACTTCGCGCAGGTAAGGATGCTCAAGTGGCGATCACGCCGCTCGTGCTTGTGCTTGCGCCCAACGGAAACAGCGGCGCTGAGTACACCGACTGTGGTTCGCCAGCTACGCGGCGTCGCGTTTGCGGCTGGCGGGAACCGATGGGATCTCGGGACCCATGGACGAACTTCGCTCAACAATGCGAGCGGTCACCTGCCAAAGCACTTCCCGCAGTTCTTCCCGGCTGGCGTTCAGATGATCGGCCAGCAGTTTCAGTTCTCGCTCGGCGGCAGCCGTGTGGCTCTGGCTTTCACGTGGCGCACGGAAGATCTTTTCGTGAACCCGAACGGCATTCTGTTCCGTTTCGTAGAACAGTTCTTCGTACAGTTTCTCGCCAGGCCGAAGCCCCGTGAACACAATGTCGATGTCTTCCGGATAGCGCTGGCCGGACAGATGAATCATGTCCTTCGCAAGGTCCACAATTCGGACGGGTTCACCCATGTCCAGAATCAGAACGTCGCCGCCTTCTCCGATCGCTCCCGACTGCAGCACAAGCTGCACGGCTTCGGGAATCGTCATAAAGTAGCGCTTCATTTCTGGATCCGTCACCGTAACCGGACCGCCTTCTTCAATCTGGCGTCGAAACGTCGGCACAACACTGCCGGCAGAGTTCAGCACATTGCCAAATCGAACGGTGATGAACTTTGTCTGCGATCTCCCGGCAACCGCCAGAAGATACTGCTCGGCCATCAGCTTCGTGGCTCCCATCACGTTCGTGGGCCGAACCGCTTTGTCTGTTGAAATCATGACGAAGCGTTCGACAGAAAAGCGATCGGCCAGATCCACAAGCACACGAGTCCCGAACACGTTGTTCCGAACGGCCGCCTGAGGATTACTTTCCATCAGAGGAACATGTTTGTACGCAGCCGCATGGAAGACAACAGCCGGTCGATGCAGCATAAACACGCGACTCATCGCGTCTTCGTCTGTAATGTCTTCGACGATGAACTCAAGGCTGATCGCGCTTCGAGTCGGATCCTTCTGGAGCTGACGGAATTCCTGCTCCATGTTGAAGATGCCAAACTCCGACTGATCCAGAAGGACAATCTTCCGAGGCCCGAAGTTCATCAGCTGTCGGCAAACTTCTGATCCAATGCTGCCCGCAGCTCCGGTGACGAGAACGACGCGGTTTCGCAGCGTGGTTCGAATGCCGTTCATGTCCAGCTGATTCGGTTCGCGGCGAAGCAGGTCATCGATCGTGATGTCCCGCATCTTCAGCTGAAATCGGCCGGCAGGAATTTCATCGACGGCTGGTACCAGGTGAGCATCCACGCCATTCTGGAGACAGACTTCACTCACTTCGCGAATCGTTCGACCAGGCAGTTTTGATGGCAGCAGCACCATTTCGGCGTGAGTCTTCTGGATGATGCTCTCGAGGCCTTCCGACGCATCAAACAGCTGAACACCCGCGACAAGACCTTTGTGAGCAGTGTTGCGAGGCGTCACGATTCCAACGATACGAAGACTGGAGGACCCGGACTGCACCGCGTTGACCATCCCAACGGCTTCGCTGCTGCTGGCATAAATCAATGCTCGCGCTGCCTTCGGATTGCGGCGGGCATTCCGCATTGTTCGAAGAGTATTCGCGGCGACTCGGGCAGAAGCCAGAATGCCGGCCGACAGAATTGTGTCGATGACAATCACACCACGGGAAATATGCGGCGCGGCTTCATGGGCAATCTGCAGAGCGGCCGTCAAAACACCACAGCCAAGGCAGATTCCCGCCGACCAGCCGATATCATGAATCGTTGAATAGCGAAGCCGACGACGCCACTCGCGTGAAAACAGAACAACGCCAACTTTCAGAAGCACAAGCACCAGCACGCTGTCTCGAAAAACATCCTTCGCGTACAGGAACTGCTTGAATTCAAACGCAGCCAGACCCGTCAGTCCTTCCGGCATCTCCGCGCCGTTCCGCAGGATGCACATCAGAAACTCCGCCGCGTTCAAATCGAAGCGCAAGACCAGGGCGAAGAAGAAGGAAATCGCGAAAATCGCTGCGTAACAGCAGACGGCAATAGCCAGTCGCGACATGGCAAAACCTGACGGGAGAGAGGATGACAGCGGAGGGATGCTGTGAGAGAGGACGACTACACGAGAGGACAATAGATGGGAGCTGAACAGTCTGAGAAACTGTACAGCGGGTGGTGCTGAGACCAGTTGAGAAGCTAAGGACCGGCGAAGTCTGCCGAAACTTCAAATTTGTGTCCAGACCATTTCCCCGGCAGTGCCTGGGCTGGAAATTCACGCTTGTGAATTCAGTGGGGGAAGTGGTCAATAGTTATTGGAGACTGAAAATTGCAAAAGGAAACGACAGGGGCGGCAACGGCTTTGCCCCGCAATTTGCATTTTTCAGTTTTCAATCATCAATAACCATTGATCCCGAGCAGGCGCGGCGAGCAGAGCAGAGCTCAGCCTTCCTTCTTGATCTTCTCGATTTCCGCGTTCAGCTCGGCGATTTGTTTTTCCAGCCGAGGAATCTCCTGAGGATCATCCGGTTGCTTTTTCGCGGCATTCAGAAGGGTCTGCAGTCGCTGAATTTTGTTCTTCGTGGCTTCGATCTGCTTCTGTTGCTTCTTATTCAGCGACATGCTTCTGCTTCTTTCACTCTGCCTGGAGATTCTGGCCGGATCAATCACGACGCCGATGGCTGTGAATCTGTATCGTCCAAAAGATCATCGGAGTTTCCAACAAATTCTCCACCCGCAACAGTCGCGCTGCTTTCCACAGCCTCTTCTGATTCCGGCTTCATCGTATCGAACGCCACCTTGTGGCCGGGCAGCCAGAGCGGTTCAATCTTCTTCGACTGGAACAGATGAGCAATGTGCTCGTGGCAGGTGAAGAACAGAACCTGCTGGCCTTCCTTCGCCACTTCGATCAAACAGTCGGCTGCGGCTTCTGTGCGTTCCTGGTCGAAGTTGACGAACAGGTCGTCCATCACCAGCGGCAACTCGACTCCCCGCTTCGCAAACTCGCGGACCAGCGAGAATCGAATGGCAAGGAACAGCTGCTCGCGTGTTCCACCGCTCAACTGTTCGACTCGGAACGTCTGACCAAATTCATCGTCGATGCACAGGAAGTCTTCGCCCAGCGGTGCCCAGATGCGATGGTACCGGCCGGATGTCATGCGGTGCAGATACTGCGAAGCCGCGATGAGCGTGCCGGAGATATTCTCCTGCTCAAATCGCTTTCGCATCTGCATCACAGCGTCCTGCTCGATCTGCAGCGCGAACCATTCTTCCGCCGCACGGTAGATGTCCGATGCAACGCGGGACTTCTGGAAGAATTCGACGTGAGAATCGCGGCTGGCTTCCAGCAGGCGAATTTCCTGCTTGAGGCTTCCCAGTTCTTCGTGGTTGCGATTCAACTTCTGTTCGACGTCGGCTAGTTCTGCCGTGCGAACAGCAATCGTTTCCCGAGTCTTTGCGGCGTCGAATCGAATCAGGTCATCTTCGACGATCGCCAGTTCGGTTTCCGCCGAAGCCACATCGACCAGCTCGTCGTTGGCTTTCTTCAGCTGAGTTTCCAGCTGAGCACGTCGGCTTTCAATTTCCTGCTGGCGCACAAGCTCATCGCGTGACGAAACACCGGAGCGTGCCAGAATCGCGCTGCGTCGAAGCTCGGCGGCTTCATACTGATGCTGAGCGTGAATGCCGTCGCGTGTGCGAGTTTCCGCGTCGGTCAGCAGACGTTCTTTTTCCGCACGGTCGCGATCGTGAGTCTTCAGCTGCTGCTGCCATGCGGTCAGCACTTCCAGTGGCCGAGCAAAGTTCAGCTTGCGGTTACCGCCCAGGCGAGTCCCCAGCTGCTCGACTCGAATTCGCATGGCTTCAAACATTCGCTTGAGCCCTTCGACTTCCGGCGCGGAATTGCGCCATTGAGTCAGCATTTCGCGAACGTCCTGAATACGTCGCCACCATTCGAAGGCCTGTTCGATATGCACGGTCTCGGCCATGCCGATGGAACTCAGCAGCCGACACCATTCCTGACGCTCAGCATTCAGTGCGTTTTGAGACGCCTTGAAGCGGTCTCGCAGCATCCCCAGTCGCATGCGGCGCGAGGCAGCTCGAAGCTGCTTGCGCTGAAGAACACCCAGGTCCGCGATCCGCTGAGAACAGTCGCCGATGCGATCGACCATCTCGGCGGTCGGTGAATTCCATTCCGGATCCGCTTCGTCTCGCCGACGCCCCGTACGATCCAGGTTCGCCATGCGTTCAATGCGTTCCTGCAGCAGACGCAGCTGACGATCGGCCTGTCGTGCTTCATCAGCGATATCGTCAAGACGAATGCCGACCGTAGAATCGAAGTGATTTCGCAGCCCGTTGCGAACCGCCCACCACATGATTCCTGCAAAGCCAAAGGCCGCAGCCGAAAGCGCCCCGCCGAGTGCTCGCTGAGGTTCACCGCCCAGCGAAAATGTGGCAATGCCAAACATGCACAACGCAGCGCCGATCCAGCCCATCATCGTAATGGTCTTGTCGACCCATTCCGGAATTGTCTCTTCGACGTCGACTCGCTCAAGGACTCGACGCACCGTCTGAATCTTCAGAGCCAGCTGTTCTTCCTGAAGTCGAAGTCGGCCGAGATTCTCCAGCTCCTTCAGGCGTTCCTGTTCCTGCTCGATCGCCATGTCAACCGGCATGCCCAGCTCATCCAGCTGAGCATTCAGTTCGACCAGTTCGCGACCGCTGCGACGCGTCATGCTGCGAGTCCACCGACGCAGCTTTCCTCGATGCTGCAGAGCATCCTGATAGCGACGTGCGGCTTCCAGCAGACGATTGTGCGCGGCGGGAGACGTGTCGACCGAATTGAGTCGATCAACGGACCAGCCTTCGCCCAGAGCCGTCATCTGGTGATTGAGTTCGCGGCGAAGTTCGGACGATCGCTCTTCGGCCGTTCGAATCTGTTCTTCGATCTGTCGTAGCCAGTCGGCCTGATCGACGAGACTCTGAATCGCGTAACGTTCCTTTTCGAACGCGGCGTCTGTTTGAAGCCGTTCGGCCTGAGCCTTCAGCTGAGTCGCCTGATCGTTCAGTTTGTCGCGGCGACTGGCCGCTTCCTGCATGTCCTTTTCAGCAGTCGACAACTGCTTGATGGCTTCCGTCGGATTGACCGAAATGACAGGCAGCTTCGACAGTTCTTCCTGAAGTTCCTTGGTTCGCTTCCACGGTTTGTGACAATTCTGAAGGAACCGGAGGCCTCGCAATTCGTTGCTAATCGACGACTCACGTTCCTGCAGCTCATCGATTTCCTGAGTCAGCTCACGACGTCGGCGAGTCAGTTTCGCATGCTTGTCTCGAGCGGCTCCGGAATTTCTGCGATGCCCGGAAAGCTCGGCATACTGTTCAAACAACTGGGGAATTCGACCGCTCTTCTGATCGTCGCCAAACATCGACGACTGTCGCTCACGAACCGACGACAGCGCGTCCAGAATCTGACGCCCCTGAGGACCCAGGGACAGGCCATAGATGTATTCGGCAACCTGATTCGTGCCGAGCGTTGCCAGCTGGTTCAGTTCACGAACACCAACAGCAAAGATGTCGGCGTAAACGTCTTCCGTGGTTTCGGACAAAATGTTGTTCAGAGCAAGTTCGCGGTCCAGTCCTTCGGGGCCACCCGACAGTCTCAGACGACCACGACCTTCCAGTTCGGCACGGCGGAAGATTCGCCATGTCCGACCACCATGCTCACAGCGCAGCGCGCCGCGCCAGGGTTGTGACGGATCAGGACGATGCCATGCGGGTTCCGTCGCCAGCGGTTCGTAACCGTACAGCGTCGAACGAATGAAGCGCATGAGCGTTGTCTTGCCCGCTTCGTTCGGTCCATAGATGACGTTCAGTCCATTCGGATCCAGACGCAGCAGCAAACTGCGCCAGATGCGAAAGCGATCGATATCAATTTCCGTCAGCTTCATGCCGTGTTCCTTCACGCCTCCGGGAGGCTGATCCGCCGTTTGACCAGAGTCTGGCTGGACCAGCGATGCCTGAGTCAGGCGTCACTTCTCACTCTTCTGTGTCTTCTTCTTCCTCGTCGTACGCCTCTTCTGACTCCACCGTTCGCAATGATGCCGAATCGTCGTCGCTGAATGTCAGATCGTCCGGTGACTCCGGAAGTTCTTCTTCCACTTCCACGCCATAATTGGGTTCAAACCAGCCCGAGCCATCGACTCGCATCTTCGCCAGAATCTGTTCCGGATCGAGTGACGGCAGCAGTGATGTCAGACGCTGTTTCCAGCCCGTTGTTAGTTCCGCATCTCCATCGATCATCGCCTGCAGCGAATCGTCGGACAGCAGTTTGGCACGTGTGATGAACAGCTGAAACTGATCCGCCAGGGCGGTTGGGGGATCTCCAACGGGCCAGGATGCCGGAATGGTCCGAATGTCGTGCAGAAGTCGAATGGTCCGGCCGGAATGGCTGAGTTCGTCCAGCTCGACCGTGGCTGCCACTTCCAGATCACTCCGCGTCAGCATTTGCAGAACCGGCAACGCACCTCGCAGAACCCACTGCACGGACCAGATGCGATCTGATACACCCGGCTTCAGTTCAATCAGCCGAGTCTTCATTTGCTGCAGCATACTCGACAGCGTTGTGCTGCCTTCCACCTGCACTTCAATCTGCTTCCAGTCGACGCAGCTTGTGTCGAGCGGGCTGATGCGCACTTCGCCGGAAGCGGAAACTTCCACCAGCGAACACGCACCGCCTGACGCTTCCATCTGACTGCGAGGCTGCGTGGTTCCCGGACAGTGGACAACGCCTCCTTCACGCCACAATGTTGTGCGCGACATTTCGCCGGTCAGAGCCAGAAAGTTCAGCTGACCCTCGTGCATCATCTCATCGACGTACGTCATGAAGCCGGGATCAAGCGACGGATGACTGTCGGCCGGGCCCGCTTCCAGAGTTTCCAGTGATCGAGTAATCCTGCGAGCCGAGCTGCCACCCAGTTTGCGAGGACGTTCGCCGTCTTCCGCATCGATGGAACGCCAGACAGTGGTCGATTCGTCGACTCCTTCGGCCGTCGCGACTGGCTGTTCGAGCTTCTCGCCGGATGCCAGATTGGGCAGTGAGCTGGAAAGGACTTCATCCGAAGCTGATGCTGCCATCGCCGCCATGCGTCTGGCTTCTTCGTACTTGGCTTTGGAAACGACGCCGATTCGAAACGGCTGTACGCCTTCCCCACCTTTGGCCAGTACCTGAATCCCAAAGTCGTCCGCTTCACCGAACCAGATCGACGCTGAAACCGTCGCCGCCAGTTCGTCGTTCAGATAAAGTTCCATCGGCTCTGGACTGGAGCTGTAGCACACAGTGACATTTTCAGGCAGCTCCGGAATGGCTCGCCATGCTTCCGGCGGATCAGCGTCGCCCGGCAAGACAAAGACATGGATGCCATACTCTTCCAGCCGACGACAACCTTTCAGCAGCGCGAGTCTTGCGCGCAGGCTGCGATCGGCTTCGACGAAGACATTGCCCGAAAGCAGCAGGAAGTCGACGTCTCGCTTAATGCAGCCTTCGATCACTTCGTCAAAGGCGAAGAGCGTCGCGTCTTCAAACGCCATGCGCAGTTCATCGGACAGCGTTTCCGACGTGTGAACGCTGACCGGAACGTCCAGACGAAGATTGGCAGCATGAATAAAGCGTTGCGGATGAAACGCCATTGATCAGAGTCCCTTCCGAGATCCGGCCCGAAGGCCATCACTTCGACTGGCATTGATCTCAAGGCCGTCGAATTCGTCCGTGGCCGTCAGCGTCAAAATTCGGGATGCAGAAATCCACCCGACCTCTGAAGCCGCCATCGAACGAGACCATTACTCCATTATTGGCAGCCGAGGATGCAACATCGAGACCCAATTTGGTACGTCGCGAAACCTCGGTAAGCTGCCGTCCGGCGCGAAGTCTAATAAAGGGGAGAATCTGGGGAAAGAGCACTCTCGACCCAGAACCGGCACTTTTCCGCCACCGGAACCCCGTTCCAGCAAGTTTTGCCGCAAAGTGTAAAGCGATTGTCCTCAATCGCTCCCCTATTCAGCACCAGGCGGGAAACGGCTGAGGACAGCCGTTCTACACTTCCCGGGGCGCACGACCAAGCGCCAATCACCCGCGCCCAGTGTAAAGCGATTGTCCTCAATCGCTCCCCTATTCAGCACCAGGTCGGAAACGGCTGAGGGCAGCCATTCTACTTTAACGCCTCTGCGGCGGACTTGGGGACGGCTTCAACCGGCGGGCGGAGTCGTTCCGGTGTCTCGGGAATCTGTTCTACCAGCTGATTCGGAGCCCCGGGCTGTTTTGTCAGTGTGAACGCGTCGTAGAGACTTCCGGCCGCGGTGTAGGCTTCGTAGATCAGTCGGTCGCCGTCAATGCGAATGATCTGGTACAGCTGAGTATCTTCGGCGTGGCGGGACATGAACGTTCGCTTCTGAACGTTGTACATCTTGGGCCCGCTGACGGAGACCACGTAGACCGTTCCTGTGAACTGGTCAACGGTGCTCAAACCGGTTCCCGCGTTGGTTGTAGCGCTCAGGTCCGCGGTTGGCGCTGGAGTTGTGATGCCCGTTCGGCCGTACGTGTGATCGTGTCCGGTGAGCACCAGGTCGACTCGGTACTTGTCAAACACCGGCTTCCACAATTCACGCAGCGCTTTGTTGTCGCGATCTTTCCCGGTGGAAAAAATCGGATGGTGAAAAGTGCAGATGACCCATTTCTCTGTATTGTTCGCCAGAGTTTTCTCCAGCCAGTCTTTCTGTTCGGTAAGTTGGGTGTTGCTGTTGAGAGCAATAATCCGGACGCCCTGATAGACCAGCGTGTAACAGCTTTCTTCCAGACCTGCCGGGCCGTTTTCCGGCAGCGTGAATGATGGTCTCCAGTGATGCGTGAGACGTCGAGTCTTGTCATCGACTTTCGCCTGTTCGTGATTTCCTGGCACCGGCACGCTGGGCACCATCGCATTCAGAAACGCGGCGGCTCCGAACCATTCACCCCAGTCCTGGTCTTTTTCGGCCGTGTTGATCAAATCACCCGCATCATAAACGCGGCTTTGGGAGCCTCCCGGTAGGCCGCTCGGACGACACGCGACCATCGTGATCGCAGGTCATTCTGAGCATCGCCGAAGTACAGGAACGAAAACGGCTCAGGCTGTTCGCTCGCGGTCTGGAACTGAAACCATTCACTCCAGTGTTTCTCATCACCCACTCGGTAGGCATATCGAGTGTTCGGCGCGAGTCCTTCGAAAGTGACCGAGTGAAACAGTACTTCGTTCGAATCCGTCTTCAGGCGAGCCGCACAACCCAGCACCGTCTTTGCGGTCTTTTCCAGATTCGGGCCACCGTCATCGACTGTGATCTGGGCGACGGTCTTGCCAGCGTCCGTTGACGTTCGCCAGGTGACTGACTGAGTATGTACAGGATCACCAGTCCATGTCAGCACGATTCGATCCGGCAGCAGCGACGGTGGATAATGATCAATCGGCGGGTTGACTTTGTCTTCGGCCGCAGCAACAACAGCGATAAAACCCAGAAGGATGATGGATGACATTGAGATTCGAATTCTGAACCAATCATTCATACTGGTCACCATTGACGGTCACTGGACTGAGGATAACCTGATGCCCCTGGAACGTTTCTCTTCGGCCGCAGGGAACTCGAGGCCATGTTAGTCCGGTCACTTGCTTCACACAATTGGTTCACCACCGAGGCTCAATGGATCGGAATTCGTCTGGTTTTGCTTTGTCTCGCTTACCTG
>VFQT010002583.1_pt1 | contig 18259 bp, 13 predicted proteins | sample 3512381 | NCBI WGS metagenome assembly VFQT01 (sample SAMN10412376, study PRJNA504923) | tailings metagenome | isolation source: Relicate 2 Philex TSF3 active mining site | place: Philippines: Tuba, Benguet | collected 2017-08-29
ACCACCTCCAACCCATTACCCTCATTGACCCTATGCAGGTGGCGCGACCACGCTATGCCACTGACACCCCGGCCCTCGACAACTACGGGCGGCGTATCGACTACTTGCGCATTTCACTCACCGATCGCTGTAATCTGCGGTGCGTGTACTGCATGCCTGCCGAAGGGCTTGATTTCATGCCCAAAGACGACATTCTCACCAACGAAGAATTGTTGCGGACTGTACGGGCCTGTGCTGCGGTCGGTTTCCGCAAAATTCGCCTAACCGGCGGTGAACCCACGCTACGCCGTGACCTTGTCGAACTAGTGGCAGCCATCAAGGCCATCCCCGGCATCGAACACATCGCCATGACCACCAACGCCGTCAAATTAGCCCCCATCGCCCACGACCTCAAACGAGCCGGGCTCGACCGTGTCAACATCAGCATCGATACACTGGATGCTGATCGGTTTGCCATGATGACCCGCGGCGCCAAGTTGGACACCGTCTGGGCTGGTATCATGGCCGCCGAAGCCGCCGGACTCACCCCCATCAAACTCAACATGGTGGTAGTGCGCGGGCTCAACGACCACGATGTGCTCGACATGGCCGCCCTCACCCTCAGCCACAACTGGGATGTCCGCTTCATCGAAGTCATGCCCCTGACTGGCGTAGCCGATGTCGCCAACGATGGCGTCATCGCCAGCCAAGATCTCATTCGCATGATCGAAAGTGAATTCGGACCACTCCAAGATCTCGGCATGCACGCCGCTGACCCGGCACATCGCTATCACATTGCGCAATCGCGCGGCAGCATTGGATTTATCAGCTCGATTAGCGAGCCATTTTGTAGTACCTGCAACCGCATGCGACTGACCGCCGATGGACGGTTGCACCTGTGTTTGCTCCGTGATGACGAGGTCGATGTGCGGGCCGCCTTGCGCCGTGGCGTCGACGACGACGAACTCGCCCAAATCATCCGCCATGCCGTCGCCATCAAACCCTGGGGACACGGCTTGCCAGACGGCATTTTGCCCACCGTGCGTGGCATGTCGGCCCTAGGCGGCTAATCACATACCTCGCTCACCACCCTCACCCTGCCTCGGTGACCAGCGTTGCAAACGTTGCTCGCCGAGGCGCTGTGTGTTCAGCGGCCGACCTAGTAGTTGCTCGGCATCAGCGATCGCCTCGTCGGCATGCTGCGACCACGCCTGCTGATCATCGGCCAACTCAGCATCCCAAAATCCGAGCTGGCGGGGGTAGTACCCCAGCTGCGACACCCCCATACCGACCAGACGCATACTGCGCTGCCCATCCCATAATTCATCGAGTAACACTCCGACATAGACAAACAGCTCGTTGGCGTCAGCAGTAGCCCGGGGCAGACGTGTTTGCTTGGCCACTGCCGCATGCACATCCCAACGCACCCGGCAGTGCACCACCCAGCAACGCAACTGCTGCCGCTCAAGGCGCTGAGCAATGGCCTGGGCCAACGTCCACAGTGTCGCCAAGACCAGCGTCCGATCGTTGCTGTCTCGCAAAAACGTCGTCTCGTGCGACAACGACTTGGCCGGACGCACACCCTGCAGTGGGGAATGATCGATGCCACGGGCCCAACGAATCAACTCTTCGGCTTGGCGATGTGCAAAATGTGCACGCACATCACTACAGCGCAACCACCCCAGCTCGCCGAGCGTGGTAATCCCCAGCGCGTGCAACTGTTGTGTCGTCTTGGGGCCAATCCCACACAGCGTATCGACCGGCAATGGTGCCAAAAACGCCGCCTCTTGCCCGATTGGCACTACCTGCACTGCGCGCGGCAGTTGCCCACTGCGTGCGAGGGTTTTGGCGATGTCAGTGGCCGCTTTAGCGACCAGTTTGTTGCTGGCCACCCCACACGAAATCGGCAGTGCTAACTCAGTAGCAACCATGTGCTGCACCTGCAGTGCCAGCTCGGTGGCTACCACAACATCAGCCCCCACATCGACATAGGCCTCGTCAATTGATGCCTGCTCGACACGCGGTGCCACCCGCCGCAGCAAGGCCACAACCTCGTGCGCCGCTGCTTCGTATGACGGATAATCAGGGCGCACGACCACCACCTCGGGACAGAGCTTCAAGGCCTGTGCCGTGGGCGTACCAGCCCTGATGCCATATGCCCGAGCCGCATACGATGCGGTCGCTACCACACCACGTTCGTGCGATTGTCCGGCAACCACAAACGGCCGCCCATTCAGATGAGGACGCCGGCGCTGCTCGACCGAGCAAAAAAATGCGTCGAGGTCCACATGCATAATCATGATGCCTTGCTCCTCGATCACGGTTGTGCTTGCGTTGAGCATAGATTAGAACATATGTTCTTATTTGTCAATAGTCGGTGAACGATGATCATTGAGTGCAAACAGTTGCAAGTTTTGCATTCTCTGCTATACTTATTCAACGAATACATTTCGTATTGATGATTTCACCATACCCTATTTTATGAGGAGGTCAGTAATGACGTTGCTAGACCAAAACATCGAGCTACGCGAGTTTGTGCCATCAGCACCGACCGTCAATATTACCGAGGCTGCAGCTGAGCGCTTGCTCGGCATGATGCAAGAGCGCGAGCTAAGCGATTACGCTTTGCGCGTATTTGTGTCGGGCGGTGGCTGTTCAGGGTTGCAGTACGGTATGACCTTCGACAACGAGAGCCGTGAAGGCGATGCTGCGTGGGAAGTTCATGGCCTCAAGGTCACCCTCGACCCCATCAGTGCTCGTTACCTGACTGGTGCTACCATTTCGTTCCAGCAAGACAACATGCTGCAGGGTGCCTTCAAGATCGACAATCCCAATGCCGTGTCGAGCTGTGGCTGTGGCCATTCATTCCGTTCCAAGGAAGATGGCGGCGCCGATGAAGACGAATACAGTGGTGGCGGTTGTGGGAGCTGTGCAAGCCGTTAATGTGTGAGTATGGCCTCTGTCCATGACACATGGGCAGAGGCTTTTTGTATTTTGCGATGCCATACCATCATCTTTCTGTTCAAGAAGTCGCCCAACTCATGCATACGCATGATCGGCCTGTGGTACTCGTGGATGTACGCGAAGCGCACGAATATGCACTCGCACACATTGCCGATGCCGTACTCTGCCCCTTGAGTCAATTTGCCACGTGGGCGTCTCACCTCGACCAAACTGCATACCTCGTCGTGATTTGTCATCACGGCATCCGTAGTGCCGCTGCAGCACAACTGCTCGATATGCACTATGGGTACACTCATGTTGCCACCATGGATGGTGGGATCGATGCATGGTCATGCGAAATTGACCCAACCATACCGAGATATTAAACATTATGCAAAGTCATCATCTAGAGCTTCTCCGGTGTCCGTTGTGTCATATGCCACTCTATCACCATCACGGCACCTGGCGCGATGGCATGGTTTATTGCCACAACGACCATGCATTTCCGATACACAAAGGGGTGCTCGATTTGCGGACCCAACCCAATCCCGCGATGCTCGCGGCTCAGAGCAACGATTGGGCACTGACTGCATGGGCCTACGAGCGGATGTGGCGCCCCTATGCACTGAGCATTTTGAGTGGTGAACGATTCCCGTATACCCGCGAAATGCCCCTCATTTGTCAGCGACTTGCCAATCCTCGGGTCATCGTCGATATTGCGTGTTCCAATGGTCTCTATGCCCGCCAAGCTGCTATCCGCTATCCGGGGGCACGCGTATTGGGGTTTGATCGCTCATTGCCGATGCTTCAAGAGGCAGTACGCCGAGCGCGACGATACAACCTCGACATCGGCTATGTGTGTGCCGATGCACGTGACCTGCCTCTACATTCCCAGCAAGCACATGCGATTTTGATTGGCGGTTCGTGGAACGAAATGGAAGACATCCCGGCCGTGCTCGCAGAGCTCACCCGCATCCGAGCCCCACATGCCCAGCTGCGTAGCATGGGACTCATACAAGCCGATCAGGGCCTAGCAGCCCGCATACAGCCACTCCTCGGGCGAGGCGGTGTACACTTCCCCACTCACACACAACTTCCAGAGTGGCTCACCACACATGGTTGGCAGATCGAATGGCAACACATCTACGGCACTGTGCAATTTATTCAGGCACGTGTCAGTACCACCAATGCATAACAACACCAAAGGATAGACAACATCATGGCCAAAGCCGAACTCCTCTATGTGGGCAGTGAACAAGGGCTCAGTGTGCTCAGCAATCCCGGCGGCATGGGGCGCTGGCTCAAGGGCAGTACCGCATTTGGGCAAGCCCCTGTGGTCGCCGTCTGGGCACACCCCCAAGACCCCACTCAGATACTCTGTAGCACACCCACACAGCTCTGGGCCAGCCGCGATGGTGGCCAGCAGTGGGCTGTAGTAGATGCCCCTGCCATGCAACAGCTGATTGCGTCACGGAGCGCCCCCAATCGCATCGTGGCCTGCGACCAACAGCATGTCTATATCAGCGACGATGCTGGTCGGCACTGGCAACAAGGGCCAGTGGCGCATACCGTGATGGGTGCCGCCGACGCCTACTGGGCGTTGACACACGATGCCACACAAACCAGCACCGATGGCCAGACATGGTCACAAAGCACGACTCAAGCACACTCGGTGGCGATGAGTGCTGACGGCAAAGCGCATTTCGTCTATACCAGCACAGCACACTGGCACGATCTCATGCCCCCCCCGCCAACAGGTGTGCTACGACATGCTGCCTGTCTCAGCGGCGACCCCGCAGTGCTGGTGGCGCAGTACGACACGGGACTCTATCGCTATGACAGCATTTGGCAGCCCCTTGCTGATGCCCCCGTGACCACCTGCTTGCATGCAGTAAGCTACCACCCCGATCGCCTGTGGGCCGGCACAGCCACCGGTGAACTCTGGTACAGCACCGATCGCGGTCTGACATGGGAGCTGGTTCGCGCAATTCCTGGTGCTGTGATGGCTTTGGCAAGTGCACGCCTGTTATAATCACAAAACATGTGCATATAGTGTGCAAGAAATAGGTTATGTTGACAATTTCTGTGCATCATGCTATATTTGCGCGGACAACCTGACGAAGTGATTGCGAGACAGGCTCATGGCCCAGCCACCAGCACTTGGACAACTTTCAGCGGCGCCGGTATTCAATACCAAAGCCGTTGCACTAGAGACATCGGTCCCACCCGACACCTTTCGGGCGTGGGAGCGACGGTACGGTGTGCCACGTCCACAACGCACACAGGGTGGGCATCGCTTGTATTCCGAGCGTGATATTGCGGTGATCCGCTGGTTGCGTGATCGCACCGGCGAAGGCATGAACATCAGTCATGCGGTGATGTTGTTGAACAGCGCCATAGATGACGAACCCGTGTTGCCAGACATCAACGCCTCACGTGGTTATGATCAGATGGTGCAAGAGTTGAGTATTGCGTTAATTAGCTTTGATGCGGGCACTGCCGATCGCATTCTGAGCGAAGCTTTCTCACTACACCCCTTCGAACAAGTCTTGCTTGAACTCATCCAGCCAGTACTTGTCGACGTCGGTGAACGGTGGCATCGTGGTGAAATCAACGTGGCCAGCGAACACTTCGCCACCGAATTCATGCGGCGCAAACTCGCCAGCCTCATCAATATTTTTGAATCGGTCGCAACCCGCGAGACCATTGTCGTGGGCTGTGCGCCTGGTGAATTACACGACATCGGCATCCTATTTGCCAGTTTATTTTTGGTGCGCCGAGGGTGGAAGGTCATCTACCTCGGTGCACGTGTGCCCATGAGCGACCTGCTCGACACCATCGACACCATTCGCCCCGACATGGTTTGTTTGTCGGCCACGACCGTCGATTCTGCGGCAGCGTTGCTTGATGTTGCCGACAAAGTCACCGCCCAATACCCCTTGGTACGCTTTGGCTATGGCGGGCGCGTTTTCAACCTCAACCCAGAATTGCGCGAGCGCATGCCGGGGCATTTTTTGGGGTATGATGCCCGTGAATTAGTCGAAAAAGTCACCACATTGCTGACAAGAAGCTAAATCCACACCGCCACGATATATACATCCAAATATCGGCTACAATACGTTATATACATATGCAATGTGACTTTATCGATGTGCCACCCACAGCGCACTCTTTTTGTGGGGAGAAACCATGCTTACACGCCAACACACTGGTTCGGTTTTACGCCCACCTGCAGGTGATGCAGCAGAATTGCTCAGCGGGCTCAAACGTATGCTCGAGCACCACGATCAACAACGCCAACATCCCACCCTACACGAAATCAGTGCGCAAGAGCTCGATGCCGCGTATGCCACGTGTATAGCGATTACCAAACAGCACTCCAAGAGTTTTTATTTGAGCACCGCCTTGCTCCCGCCCGAAAAGCGGCGTGCCATTCGGGCGCTATATGCGTTTTGTCGTACAAGTGACGATATCGTCGATCAAGCGGCAGCTGGCAGTGCCCCGCATGCGCTCGCACATTGGGTACATTTGGTGCATCAACGCATCACCCCACGTGACAATGCGGTACTCATCGCCTGGAACGACACGGTCAATCGCTATCAGATTTCGCAGGAGCTCGTCGACGAACTCTTGGCGGGGATCGCCATGGACCTCACGGTCACACGGTATGAAAGCTTTGACGATTTGTGGTTGTACTGCTACCGGGTGGCTTCAGTAGTCGGCTTGATTTCGATGCAAATCATTGGCCACAGCGAGGATGCCGTCGATTATGCGGTCAAGCTTGGGGTAGCGTTACAGCTCACCAATATTTTGCGTGACATCGGCGAGGATGCCCAACGCGGTCGTGTCTACATCCCCCAACAAGATCTCGTGCGGTTTGGCATCACTGATGCCGACATCATCAATCGGCATGTAAATCACCGCTTCAAGGCGATGATTCGCTTTCAGAGTGCGCGGGCCCATGCCCTCTACGAAGAAGCTTGGCCGGGGATTGGCATGCTTACCTCAGACAGTCGGCTAGCCATTGCGGCGGCAGCGACGATTTATCGTGGCATTCTTGATGCCATTCACCAAAACGGATATGATGTCTTTACACGGCGAGCCTACGTGCCCTTGTGGCAAAAGCTCACCTTGTTGTATCAGGCGCGTCAACGACTCAAACGGGATTTTCAATGAACACCGCCATTGCACGTACATGGCCGATTTGGCCGTATCAACTGTTTTTGAGCATTTTGTTTTTTGGGCCACCGGTTGCAGCCCTTTTTATTGCTAGCAATGTGGCCATCATGACCGATTTGGGTTGGCTCGCACGCAGTGTCCTGACCACCTATGTCTGCCCGACACCAGCCAAATCCTACCAACTCCTCGATGCCCCCATGGCGGTCTGTGTGCGCTGTTGGGGCGCAACCATCGGCTTGTGGGTGGGGTGGTTTGCAGTAGGCTCACACACCACGCGAGCGTGGCTGAAGCCCTGGTTGGCATTGCCCTGGTGGGTGCGCCTTGCGACTGCACTGGTGCCATTTGGTCTGTGGTGGCTCGAAATCAATGCCTGGGCCAGTGCAGACTACACCGTGTTGTTGATCAACGGCATTGTGGCAGGCACGGCGGCCGGCATCTTTTTCTGTAGTATATGGCCTGGTTTGTTGTCACATCGTGACTAAATATCTCGACGACACCGACCGGGTACAGCCCCTGCTGTGCCCGGTATTGTATTTACCTGGTCCGCAAAGGAGCATTCGCGTATGTCCAAGACCATTGCCATTACTGGCGCAACTGGGCTGATTGGCAGTGCCCTCGTGCATGCACTCGCCCAACGGGGTGACCGGGTCATTGCATTTAGCCGCAACGCCCGCCGCCCTGCCCACTACCCCGATACCGTGACCATGGCACCATGGCAACCGGCCAATATTGACCAAACGGCAACCGCACTCAACGGCTGTGATGTGGTCGTAAATTTAGTAGGGGCATCGATTGCCGGGCAACGCTGGAGTCGCGCCTACAAAGAGACCCTATCACACAGCCGCGTGCGTGCCACCCAACAGCTGGTGACAGCCATGGCACAACTCACCCCCAAGCCCCAAGCGTTGATTTCTTCGTCGGGCAGTGGCTACTACGGCATCGACACCGCCCCCAAAACCGAACACGACCGTGCTGGGGATGACTTTTTGGCACAACTGTGTGTCGACTGGGAAGAAGTTGCCACTGTAGCACAGGCACATCACGGCATACGCGTGGCCCTCATCCGCACGGGCGTTGTGCTCGATCGCGAGCAAGGGGCACTCCCGCGCATGGCGTTGCCGTTTCAGTGGTACGTGGGTGGGCCGATTTTGCCAGGTACACAGATGATATCGTGGATCCACGTCCACGACATGGTACAGGTCCTACTCTGGGCCATCGACAACGAGGCGGCACGGGGTGCCTACAATGCCTGCGCCCCACACCCCGTCAGCAATCGCGACTTCAGTGCTGCCCTCGCTGCTGCCATGCATCGTCCCAACTGGATGCCCGTGCCCAGTGTGGCACTCCGGCTGCTATTTGGCGAAATGGCCGATGCGCTGTTGATTGGCGGGCAGGCTGTCATCCCCCAACGCCTCAGTGAGGCGGGGTTTGAGTTCGCATACCCGGATATTACCAGCGCACTGACCGCACTATGGAAAGACTAATCTATGCAGATCCGTCATTGGTTGTGGCTATGTGGATGCGTGCTACTGAGCAGTTGCACATGGACCCGTGATATTACGATCGGCCCGGCATTTGCAACACCGGTGGTAGCAGACGCCGTGGTGGTGGTGCCTACAGTACCCGCCCAACGACTCCCTCTGACGCCGTTCCCCACCCGCCCGGCCATCCCCACCATGCCCCCATCATCTGACAGCACAATCGCTAGCATTGAAGCACACACCATGCAGATGTATGCCCAGCGGGTATCAGCAGTGGCCAGCATTGAAGTGACATTTTCACACCCTCCCATTGACGGAGGCATGACCAGCAGTGACAATCAAATGCTGGTGTCACAGGGAAGTGGCTTTGTCTACGACGACCAGGGGCACATCGTCACCAATGCCCACGTGGTAGACACCAGCAACGAATACATGGTGCGACTCGGCGACAGCCAGCCCATATCGGCCACGGTCATTGGTCGCGATCTTGCCAGTGATCTTGCGGTGCTTGCGCTTCATCAAGCCGTCGATGTGGCACCACTGCCGCTCAGTACACGAGCACCTACGGTGGGGATGTGGGTCATGACCATCGGCAATCCACTCGGGTTGCGCAACACGATGACACTGGGCACCATTAGCGGCATCAAACGCAGTCTGATGGGCGAGCGTACCGATACCGGATTTTATCGCATTCCCAATATCATCCAAGTCGATGCTGCCATCAATCCAGGCAGCTCGGGCGGAGTCCTGCTCGACAGCAGTGGAGCGGTGCTGGGCATTACCACCGCCATTCAAAGCGAAAGCGGCAGCTTTGAAGGTGTCGGGTACGCCATCCCAGCCCAGAGCATTGCCCGCATTGTGCCCAATCTCATCGCCACCGGGCGCTTTGCTCATCCGTGGTTGGGCATTAGTATGCGTGACGTGCCTGCAACTGACGGTGGTGGTGTGCGTATCGTGGCGGTAGCACCACAAAGCCCAGCTGCAACAGCCGGGCTCCAAAGCGAAATCGACATCATCCTGGCCATGGATGCCACCCCTATCCAAGACAGCACCGACCTCGACATTTGGCTGAGCACAGCCCAAGTCGGTCAGCAGACTACGGCCACCATTTTGCGTGATGGTCAGGTTATTCAGCAATCCCTCACGTTGGCAGATCGCCCACGTGGGGAGTAGTGGGTGGCGGCGACCACCGCACCGGCATGTTGATGGCCTGCTCGAGTTGGCGTAAATACAGCACACGGGGCATCCAAAATGCCCCGAATTGCATCAAGTGTTCGGTGACCCATTGTGTGTCAAGCAACACGAAACCACTGCGACGTAAGTGTTCAACTAAGGCAATGAGGGCGATTTTGCTGGCATCACGGGCCACGCTAAACATGCTTTCGCCAGCAAATAATCCACCGATACTCACTCCATACAAGCCCCCCACCAACACATCGCCATCCCATGCTTCCACACTATGAGCATGGCCGAGCTGATGGAGCTGGGTGTACACCTCAACAAACTCCGTGGAAATCCACGTGGTCGGTTGCTGCGGCCGTGGTTGTGCACATGCGTGCATGACCTGAGTAAACGCCGTATCATAGCGAATCTGATAGCGCTGGGAGCGCCACGTACGCGCCAGCCGTTTAGGCACATGGAATCGATTGTCGAGCGGAATAATCCCGCGTGGATTTGGACTATACCAGGCAATGTCTGAGTCGTATTCGTTTGCCATGGGGAATAGTCCCTGCGCATATGCACGCAACAACAACTGCGTGCTCAGGTGTTTTTTCATGCGCGATTGCCTCCAAAGCCCGTGCTATAATTGCCTAGTAGACCACCGCTTACTGACCGCTGGTGATATTGTAAGATGCGGTGTGGCATCCTACCCCTCATGTGGCATCTAACACTATCGCCACACACCGTACAGAGCTACTATCAATTGTGAATGCTGATACTCGTATTACACGACACATTATCTACTATGTACAGTTACTCAGTCGTATCTGGGTGTTTTTGTTAGCACTCTGTATTGCGGTACTGGTCAGTATCGGCGTGTATCTTTCATTTGTGCGCCCCTATCAATATACACCGATACATGCCACGCTCTACACCACCAGTGCAGTTGCGCCGACCCAAGCGGTGCGCGTTCAGTTCAATACTGCCATGGATGCGGCCTCTACTGCATCACAGGTACAGCTCGTACCTGCTACAGATGCCCGATTCACCTGGAACGACACATATACCGAGCTTCAAATTTCGCCACGTGATAACTGGCTCGAAAACTACACCTACCGTATCACCATTGGTGTCGGCGCTCGTAGTCGCGATAATACAACATTGCGTACACCGTGGGAAGGGCAATTTATCACTAATGCCAATTTGTTTATTACCCAAGCCCTCCCTCAAGGCGACCACATCGCCACCGATGCATTCATGGTGGTCCGATTTAATCGCCAAATGGTGGCCTTGGCAGACACACACCGCCACCTCACCAATCGTTGGGTCAGTGTTCAACCTGCCCTCACGACCACCGCCTACTGGTCAGATATACAAACACTGGTCATTTATCCTCAAACGCTACAGCCCGATACCCCATATCGCGTATTTGTACCCAGTTATATCAGCGATCTCGATGGGAATCCGCTGATTGAGGCGTATGAATGGCAATTTCGCACCAAACCTGCTCAGATTATCGCCACCACACCCAGCGATAACGCCACTCAAGTCGGGCTGCAATCCACTATTGTCGTGACAATGACCGGGAACGTCGCCCCCCAAAACCTCATCAATCATGTCGATATTTGGCCTGCAACAGCAACGACCATGACAGTCACGACTCCTGATGCAGACATGCTCCGCCTCGAAATTCGCCCACGCGAACAATGGCAACGCGATACCACCTACCGTGTACAAATCAACGGTGAATACAGCTCGATTGCCCCGTTTATCACACACTTCCGTACCGCTCCAGACCTCAAACTCATGGCACGCACCCCAGGTGAGGGAATGCCCATTTTGCCCAATCAAGAGATTCGCTTTGTCTTCAATAGCTCACTCGACTCTCAGACCTTTGCCGATGCGATTACCATTGATCCACCACCACGCACCTCTGCAACAATCTCAAGTACCGGGCGCGATATCCGTATTAGTGCTACCTGGGATCTCGATACCCCTACAACTATCTCGATTGCAGACACCCTGGCCAGTAGCGATGGTATATCGCTTGGGACGGGCATCTCGAGTACCATCCGCGTCAATACAACCAGTGGCATCCTCAGCTTGCCCGGAGCACTTGACGTCGTCTATGATGCCACTGCCACCAAAGTCATCACACTGACGGGTCAATCAGCACTAGCACACCAATACACCATCTATGACCCACCAGCGTCAACACTGGTACGATTGCTCGATTTGCCCAGCGACACACTGCAAACGCTCGATCCAGCGCGCTACAACATCCCACTCTGGATGAGTGGCACCACCCAACTCACCCCAGGTGGCAATCGTTGGGTGATTGACATGAATACCCCAGACACCGAGGCTCCCGCAAGTCGCATCGTGTTGTTGCAGCTCCATCATCCCGACGGCAGCCGCGACACTCGTTTGGTACGCCTGATACCCAGCAATTTGTACGTAAACACACTCCCGACGACCATCGTAGTAGGCATACACGATGGTACAAATCCTAGTGCTGATCAGCCCATTGTGCTGATGCAATCGGGGCAAATCCTGTCTCAGGGTACAACCAACACCGATGGCATTTGGCAGAGTAAACCACTTCCTCCGGTGCGCCGCCTAGTGGCACTCCTCAATACTCCGCCATACGATGCGACGGTTGTTTCCTTCGTGCCCAACCCTGCCAAACCAACACTCCAGATGATGACGCGCCAACACACCGTCACTGCCGGCGAAGTCATCCAAGTTTTGCTAGTGCGTACACCTACTCGTCAATATCAACAACACGCCCTAGTGCTTCAATCAGCCAGTGGGCAAATCATCGCTCAGGCGATGCCCGAATTCGCCATCGATCAAGCGGTCACCACATATGCGTTTTTGGTGCCGCGGACGACCCCTGCAGGGGCCTATCAACTTACTATTCCCACTGCCAGCGCCAATACCATACCGATTATCGTGCACACGACCACACCGCTACCACTCACCATACAAGGTGAGTATGTGGGCCAGCGTTTTGTGGGTACACTCCAAGATTCATTACATGTGCCTATGCCCTACACCAACATCATCTGGTGGAGCAACACTCAGTCCGGTGCGAGCATCAGCGATGCCACTGGCGTCGTCGCCGTTGATATCCCCATCGACGACACCGTATCACTGCTCGCCTACTCCGATACACATGTGGGCATGCATCTCATCGCACCACGCCCACAGCCTACTTTACGCATCACGACTCCCACACAATGGCATACCAGCGACCAAGCCGTGAATCTCCAGCTCACACTCACCGACTGGGATTTTGAACAACCCCCACCATCCTTCGACATCGTCATCCGTGCTGCAACTACCAACGCACCACTATTGCGGAGCCGTGGCACGTTTGATAGCAACGGCCAGGCCCAAGTCAATCTATCACTCCCTGCAGGGGTCTGGATTGCCACAGCAACTGCCGGACCGCTACAAAGTCAACAACGCATTTTGGTTGATGCACTACCCGCATCAACCGCCATCCTCAACGAATATGCGCAGGCCCCATCAGATGCCGTATTGCGGACCATGGTCCGGCCAGCAGCAGACACCGTACAACTCGTGACCCGCGCAGATGACGATACCCTGCAAGTACGCTGGTTGGCCCCAAGTTTTGAACCAACCATCACTAGTTGGGAGACCGTAACGACGACCACAACTGCCACCGTCACCACGGTCACACCGCAGACCAACTCCACCAGCGTCATGCAGTCACTGCCAGACACGTCGTGTCGGCAATTCGAGACCAGCGTACAGCCCGTCCAAAACGGCAAAATCCCCGTGAATGTCAGTGTGGCGCCAGAGCACATCGTCAGTGCGCTGTTCCAAGACCATGCCGGAAACACAATCGGGTGGTACCCTCAAATCAAAAGCTCAGCAAATGGCAGTATTTCGATTGCAGTTGATACCACTATCGACAGTCCAACCCTAACTATTACGGCCATCGTGCACACTGCCACATGCCAAGCGATGCATCACCATACGCTCACGGTGAATGCCACCCCCACAGCCACAATGACCGCTCCCACTCATCTTGCCCTCAATGATATTGCCGTCATCAGCATGCGCATCCATCACCTCCCCGCCAACTCGCCTGTCAACGTCCGAGTAGCACCCACACACATGTTGCTCCTTGACCCACTTCCTCAGTATGCTGCAATCAGCAATGTGGATGGTGTCGCCACCTTCAATTGGCGTGTGCGCATCACCGGCGACGCGCCCAATCTACGCATGACCTGGGACCCCGATCAACACATTGACTGGACTCCCACACTCATCACCGATCGTGTTGATACCAACAACGATGGATTCGCACTGACCGGACAAACCACCATCAACGCCACTAATCGTGAAACCCGCTACGATATTATTCAAACTGAAGCCCAACTAGCCCTAGTCATGGCGGGTACTCCCTATGATCACCACAACCCTAGCCATCTCGCCCACCGCTATTGGCTCAGCAATGATGCACAGGTACGCGTCGAGATTGCACAGCAGATTCACACACAACGCACCGCCACAGGTGGATGGGCATGGCACACCACGCCAGACCCCATCATCACCAACGATGTAGTATATGCACTCCTGCAAGCTGGCATGCCGAGCTCAGAGCTTGCCCCTGCAATCGCCTATCTCCAAGAACAGCTCTACTCGGCGCAATTATCTCCATCAGTACAGGCACTCATCGTCCACACCCTGTCATTGCTCGCATACGACAATAACGACCGCATCGTGGCACTAAACCAGCAACGTGAACTCATCGGCAACGAAGGGCTGGCAGCGCTCATTTTGAGTATCACTCCAGATACCGCCTATGTGTTGCCAGATTTGCTGAGTGAATTAATGTCACGATCCCAAAACGCCCCCCGCGGCATCTACTGGGATGTCGACCCAGACACATCCAGCCTACATCCGCTCGACAGCGTCAATACACTGGTCTATGCGGCGTTAGCACGCATTCCCAGCTATCAGTCATATGCCACACAGCTCCAGACGTTTTTGTTGAGCCGCCGTGGTGTTGATAGTTGGGATAATCCGATTAGTGACGCCCGCATCTGGGCGCTGCGTGCCACCCTTTTGCCACGACTTGATGGCACCCAATCGACCACCACCCTCGACGCATTTGGAGCGTTTCGCACCAACCCGGCACTCTCACCGGCACAGTCGTTGTCGGGAGACATCATCATCGACAGTACCCAACCTGTGCTCGTGGGCATCGCCCGCACCCGCCAACAACTCGCCATCCAAAATGATGCTCTCGTTATCCGCCAGATTACGCCACCTCGTGGTCAAACCCTCGATACCCTGACGGTGGGCGATATGATTACCGTCACCGTACACCTTGCCGCCTTTGAGTCACTGCCGTATCTCTCTGTCAACGAAACACTCCCCAGTATGGCCGACGTGACACTCGTCGCCCCGTTACCGCAGTTTCACATCGTGCATCAAGCACCATTCCTTCAACAACGTGGTCAATTTGCAGCAGGAGACATGCGTTCTTACCTCTACCGATACCAACTGACACAGGCTGGGCAGTTTGTACTGCCGCCGATTACCGTGGTGGATGCTGCTGGCATCATTCATGCCCAGAGCCGCCCATATTCGCTTTATGTCACAGCACCATAAACCCCAACATCGCCATTGGAGCTATTGGGTGATGCTCTGGTCTTGGTGTGTATCACTGCTCATCACACCAGCCCCAGTGCAGACCATGGACCGCTACCAACCACCCCCAAGCCAACGCTTGCTCGGGCTCAACACCCATCTGGCTACGCGCTGGCAACACCCCCAAACATTCCCCGTTGTAGCCGATCGTATCGCTCAGAGTGGCACCGATTGGGTACGCGAAGACATTCACTGGTATCGCGTACAACGCACACCCGAGGCCTATGACTGGAGCTTCTACGACACCGCCTTCGCAGATTTGGCCACACGCCAGATTAATATCTTGGCCGTCCTCGGGCACCCGCCCGGGTGGGCTACCGGCAATCCCCATGATGACCCCTACGAAAACTCATTTGCGGCGCCCGACCCCGCACAATTCGCCGCCTGGGCAGCTGCTACTGTGGCACGCTATCGCCATACCATCCACTATTGGCAAATATGGAACGAACCCGATAATCCAACTTTTTGGTACCCCAGCCCCAATCCACGAGCCTATGCCCAACTGGTTATCACCACTGCGGCTGCGATTGCCCGTGTGGCGCCTGAAGTCAAAATCGTGGCTGCCGGCGTCAATCCCTTCAACCCCGACTTCCTGAATGCCGCCGGCCAAGCCGGGCTGTGGAACGCCATCGACATCATCGCCATCCACCCCTATGTCAGCCCGCATCCACCGGCGTATTCTGGCCTCCGTGATGCCGTACTCATGCTGACGACACTGATGCAACGCTATGGTTCACGGCCAATTTGGGCCACCGAGGTTGGCTGGAGTAGCGGTGTCAGCGACCGCGACGCCACCGGCCAACTCACTGACGCCGACCAAGCCCAATTCCTGACTCAGGCCATCCCCATACTCTGGGATAGTGGCATTGATGCCGTATTTTGGTACACCTTCAAAGACGAACGGCATAATCCATATGGTCTCATACGTTGGGGCAGTGACAGCGACGATATCAGCAGCGTACGCCCCGCATTTGCGGCATTCATGCACGTCAGCACCCATCGCACGAGCCTACCAGTAGGCCAAAGCACACCACACACCGTCAGTAATTTCGACGGTCAACGCCGCTACTGGGTCCGTGGCGACGAACCATTCGGCACCCTCGACTACTGCCGTTCACACACCTGGCAAGGCTCACACGCCCTGTGTATTACCTACCAATTCCCACCTCTCGGCAATCGCTATCTCGTGTTTCGTCAGCGCCGCCCACTCCCGCTTCCGGCGCACACACACGCCCTACGGTTCATGCTGTGGGGTGATAATCAGACCACCATGCTCAAGCTCTGGCTCAAAGGCGGCGACGGCACCGTGGTGCAACTAGCATTGACACCGAGCGGCCCTGCTACCTGGCGTAATGTCACCGTGCCACTCCCCCCTGCCGATGCCCCTTGGGAACGCATCGAAGGGCCAGCACTAACCGGCCCTACCCAGCTCATCCCCCCCATTACCATCGAAGCCATCGTCTTAGATGACACTCCCGACGGAGTCGCTAGTGCGGGCACCATCTATATCGATCAGCTGCAAGCATTAACAACTCCATAGTTATGTCTATTTATACACTTTATACAAATACCCATTAGATAAAACATCCAAAAAAATCTCATAAATTTCGTATGGAGCGTCTCTTTCGCAAGCAATTTGTTTATTCTATACTGCCGACATGACCAAAATTACTCCGTAGCTGGGGTATATATTCTGCAACGAAGCGGATGGCGTCGTGAAGTGATCACGATGAAGACGGATTTGAGGAATAACGAGGAGAGAAACACATGGCGATGGATGCAAAGGCAGTTCTCCAGCTCATCAAAGAGAAGAACATCCAAATTGTCGACACCCGCTTCACTGACCTATTTGGCGGCTGGCAACACTACTCGTTGCCTGCATCACGGCTCACCGAAGACATGATCGAAGAGGGTTTGGGCTTTGACGGTTCATCGGTCAAGGGCTTCCAGGCCATCAACGAGAGTGACATGTTGATGTTGCCCGATCCCAGCACCGCCTTCATTGACCCCTACTGCAAAATCCCCACGCTGGTTTTGATTTGTGACGTGTTTGACCCACTCACACGCCAGCCATATTCACGCGACCCACGCTATGTGGCTCGCAAGGCCGAGGACTACCTGAAGAGCACCGGCGTCGCTGACACCGCCTACTTCGGGCCAGAAGCCGAATTCTTCTTGTTCAGCGACATTCGCTTCGGTCAGAACGCACATTCGGGCTTCTACTACATCGACAGCCCCGAAGGCGCCTGGAACACCGGTGTCGAAAAGGAAGGTGGCAACAAGGGCTACCATGTCCGCCACAAGGAAGGCTACTTCCCCGTACCACCTACCGACACCTTGCAGGATGTCCGTTCAGAGATGATCCTCAAGATGGGTGACATCGGTATCGACATCGAATTGCACCACCACGAGGTTGCCTCAGCTGGTCAGTGTGAAATCGACATGCGCTTCGACACGCTGTTGTCGATGGCCGACAAGCTCCAGAAGTACAAGTACGTGGTGCGTACCACTGCTGCCGAGCACGGCTATTCAGCCACCTTCATGCCCAAGCCCATCTTTGGTGACAACGGCAGCGGTATGCACGTGCACCAGAGCTTGTGGAAGGACGGCCAGCCGTTGTTCTTCGACGAGAACGGCTACGCCTTGTTGTCAGACACCGCCCGCTGGTACATCGGTGGTATCCTCAAGCACGCTCCAGCCTTGTTGGCCATCTGTGCCCCCACCACCAACAGCTACCGCCGCTTGGTACCGGGCTTCGAAGCTCCCATCAACTTGGTCTACTCGATGCGCAACCGTTCGGCAGCCATCCGTATCCCAACCTACTC
>VFQT010002584.1_pt1 | contig 18257 bp, 11 predicted proteins | sample 3512381 | NCBI WGS metagenome assembly VFQT01 (sample SAMN10412376, study PRJNA504923) | tailings metagenome | isolation source: Relicate 2 Philex TSF3 active mining site | place: Philippines: Tuba, Benguet | collected 2017-08-29
AAGAACGGCACATACCGCTCGTATCACGTCTACGAAGTGCCCTGCATTCGTGGCGACTTCCGGCACACCCACCGCCTGTTCCCCGAGGGCGAGACAGGAATCAACCACGGCGAGGTTGCGCGCTTCTACCCGACCGACAGCGAGCAGTTCGCTGACCTGTACGGGCGCCGTAATGCGACTGAGTCGTGGCACGCGGAACTCAAGAGAAGGCGCCGCCGACTGCCCGTTCGAGGTATGGCGATGCAGTCCTTCTACTTGTGCTGCCTGGTGGTAACACAGAACGCAAAGAGCATTGAGCGAATGAAGCGCGCAGCCGCTCCACCGGGTGCCAACGCCGCCTAAGGCGGGCCCGCATCCACCCACAAGAACCACCACTCCGTGGCGGAGCCTTGCCCAAAGCCCAGCTCTGCAGCCTTCTACGCCCGAATGACGGGCCATCCCACCCCGAACGGGCACCGTTCCAGCCGCCGTAGCCCGACAGATCCCCGCAGATAGCCTTTGCTCGGAGACTGGCTCAATTTCAGACCGAATTTCAGTCCGAATACCCACCAGTCCCGGGTCGCTAGCTCAATGGGTAGAGCTGCGGACTTTTAATCCGTAGGTTCGGGGTTCGAGCCCCCGGCGACCCACTCGTGAAAACTGTTGCAGCGCAACAGGTTTGGCGATTCTCTTCGCGAGCGGGTTGGCTCGAGATCGCCGTTTAGCCCCGAGTTTAGCCCCAAAGTTGGGGCTAAACTCGGGGCTAAACCAGCCCGCTGGCGACGGTCACCGGGTGCCGGGCCTGGGTGCAGAGGGCTTCCCGCCTCCCCAGAGGGCATGCGTGGCAACGGTTTACACCCCTCCGGCCGCGCGATCGGAATCGAAGCTGCGGCGGCGGTGAGGGCCCGAACCTACGGAAAGGGCGTGCGATTTCTCAGGTCCCGGCCGCAGGAGCTCGCAACGTGGATGCCGCATGGCCAGCCGCAGACACTGAAGGTGGGTGGCTCGTCGGTCTCTTCGGCCAGTCGCGAATAGGGCTGAGTGCGCACGACTCGTACTCGGTTCCCAGGGCGTGGGCGACCTGAATGAGGTCAGGAGGTGATCCGCTCGCGAGTTAGGTGAAACCGCGACCGGACTCACGCGAAGTGGGGAGACTGCACCGTAGATGCGCGGCGATCGGGAGCGTGCCGACGTTTGTTGCGCATTTCTGCGTTGAAGGGATGGTCTTCCCTTCAACAACTCTCCCCTGTCATCGCCACATTCCCAGTACACGCTGGGTGGCGTCCCGGGCCAAGCTGGAGATGACACAGGAGGCCGAGGCAGGGTTCCGGACCACGGTGCCCGTTTGCATCCGACGTCGACACAGGCGCGAGCGGTGAGGTGGCAGGCCCGCTCCCCACGTGCGCATGTTTGACGATGCCTGCGGCCCCCTTTAGTGTCGCGCTCAGCGTCGTTGGCGTGCCGGGGGGCAAGGGGAGAAGATGCATCGTTCAGCACGCGCACGGATCACTCGACGGCTCACTGCCTTGATGGGTGCCGGGTGCATCATCCTGAGCCCCCTGACGGTCCTGCCTGCCGCCACGAGCGCGGCGGTCGATTGGGACACCCTGGGCGTGAGCGGCGGCGACGACATCGAAGACGAGGGCTACGAGCCGGTCGAGCAGGTGGCGAAGACGTCCGTCGCGACCTCGAGCCTGAGTGACGAGATCACCGGCACGCTGCTCGACGACCTCCAAGGGGAGCTCTTCCGCGTGGGCTTTGACGCCCTGCTCAGCCTGGCCTTCCCGGAGCCGAACTACGAGCAGGAGCTCTCGCAGCTCGAGAGTTCGCTCAATGCAGGGTTCGCGCAGACGAACGCGGAGCTCACGGCCATCCAGACCAGCATCAACACGCTGTCGCAGCAGGTGACCAACAACGTGGCGGCATCGTCGCAGGCCTCGTGCCAGACGCTCCTGGCTGAGGCTGACGGCTACGTGTCGAGCCTGCAGAAGACCTATGCCAACTACGTGGACGCCTCGAGTCCGACCTGGGTGGCCGCCAACGTCTCGGGGCAGAGCGGCCTGAACGTGCTCTCCATCTACGGACAGCAGGTGTTCGGCTCGGGACCCGGGGCGCCGCCGTTCCTGTCGGGTCTCAACTCCGTTGCTGTCGACACCCAGAATCTCGCGTCGCTTCTCAACTCCTCGGCCTCCGGCCTGGCCTCTGGTGGACTGATCGCCACCTGTGCGAACGCTGTCGCTGCGAGTCTCGCCGCGAACTCCGTGCCTGCAGGGTCCCCAGCGGCGCTGGGCACGATGGAGAACGACTACTTCACGACCATGCAGCAGATCACCGGCTACTACACCTCTTGGGTCAATCTCGGGACGGCGATGGCCGTGCAGGGCGGCGTCTACGCCTCCATGCTCGTGTCCCCGACACCTCCGCAGAACTTCCAGCAGGCGCAGGGCTTCTGCGCCGGGGCTGTCACCTCCCCGCCCGCCAGTCCGCCCGTGATGCTCACGTGCTCGGGCGTCCGCTCGTTCGCTGCAGGGATCGATGATGCGGTCGACCAGGCATGGGCCAGCACGGGTGCCAGCTGGGGACAGGCCACGGCCGGCGTCATCCAGACCGCCCTTCGCGCCAACCCGGCCACGGGCTACTTCGCCGGAGGCACGACCCCGTGGGTCACGAACCTCGCGTCCTACGGACAGACGAAGGCTGGGCAGGCCAACTCCCAGCCGGCACTGACGGGCAACGTCACCGTACCGGCCAGCGATCCGCGCGGTGTCAATCTCGCGAATGCGTCCACCGCATCACAGGTCGGCCTGCAGCAGCCTGCCTGGGGCGGGCTGGGCTTCCTGCCCGCGACGAGTGCGCAGTGGGATGCACTGCTCGGACTCGAGTCCACCGACTTCTATCCGAACCAGTTGGCCAGCAGCAATTTCAATGCCTGTCTGTCGAACTCCGACAATCAGGTGGTCAGCTGTGTGGATCCGGCCGGTCAGGTCTTCAATCGAATCGCCGCCACCGGCATGCGCAACGGCGACGCCGCTGTGGGTCCAGGCCTCATCCTCTACACGGGCGAGACCGCGGAATGGAACCCAGCCGAGTCCTCGTGGCCCGCGGCCATGGCCTACTACCAGAACGCAGCCTTCCCTCAGAACGTGCCTTCGGCACAGGTGGCCAGCTACCTGGACACGTCGGCGTTGATGGTGGCTGGCCGCTCCTCGGTGATCAACAACCCCGATCCTGTGGACGGCGACCTCACCTCCGCGGACATGTATCCGTTCGCGTCCAACACGAATGGCATCGGCACTGTCGACCAGACCGCGGTGACGACCATCTTCGCCCTCACACAGTCGGCGACCTCCGGAACGGTCGAGTCCACCGGGGTCCAGTGCGCCCAGAGTGAGTACCCGGACGGAGTGACGGGTCAGACGCTGCTGCAGTTCCTGGGCGGGTCGCAGACGCAGTTCGCCGTCGGCGGCAGCGCCCCGACGAGCAATCTCCTCGTGGGCAACGGCGCCTCCACCACGCTGTACTGCAGGAACAACGGCTGGGAGCCGCCCAAGGGCACGAGCGGCTTACCCGTGCTCGCCACTCCGGATGAGTCGTTCTACTCGGACCCTCAGCTCTACGTCGCATACGCGCCGAACGGCGGGCTCAACATGGGCATGTGGGTCTGCGACGATGTGAACCTGCAGCCCGGGCAGGTGATCCGTGGCAATCCCTGCCCGGACAACCCCTGGCAGATCACGGCACCCAACGGTGGTGACCAGCCCGGGTGGATGGTGTCCGCGGGCGCAGGGGCATCGGTCTCACCTGACATCGCCTACGGTTGGCCGGTCGTGAACACGGCGAGTCCGCTTTGCAAGCCGAGTTCCGTGACCCAGGGATCCCAGGGCAATGTCGGAGCACCGAGCGTGTGCGCGAACTACCTCGCCCCGTTCCTGACGGCCTTCTTCGGGGTCGACTTCGGCCCGTTGTCCGCGACGGTGGCACCGACGACGGGCACGGCTGGCAACGCGAGCGTGACGATCGCCGTTTCCAACCTCGGCGCGACCACCCAGACGGCGAACCTCGGCGTGGTCATGGGGGGCGCCAAGTCGTCGAATACGGTCACTCCCCAGCCAGGTGCCACGGTGACTTCCTCCACCTCGGCCAGCGGGCCGGGCACGGCGCTGCGGTGCAAGGTTCGGAAGGGCGCGTTGGCCTGCCCGTCGGTGCAGTTCGGTCCCGGAACAACGCTGGTGACGATCCCCGTCAATGGCCTGCGCGGCACCGTGGACGTGCTCCTCGACGGCATCAGCGGACCGGTGCAGTCAGGGGTCTACGCAACCGCGGTGGGGGCCGTCGGGCCCGGGCCCACCGCCCAGACCCTTCCACCCGCCGTAGTCACGGGAGTCCAGGCGGTCGCACCCAATCCGAACGAGGTGACTGTCTCGTGGCTGGTGCCGCTGTCCACCTCGCCGATCACGGCCTACCAGATCTCCTACCGCGAGCCCAACGGCGCATCGGGGTCCTTGACCGTGCCGGTTGCTCAGGTTCAGCTGTCGCAGCCCACCGCCGGAGGCAGTGCCCAGGTGGCCTCGTACACGACGGAACTGCCCGACGCCGGCTTCTGGACGGTGAGCGTCGCGGCGACGAACGCCAATGGCACCGGCCTCAGCGGCGCGACCAGTGTCCTCCTGGGCTCCGGGCCACCGCCGGTCCCCCAGAACCTCAAGGCACGTGAGCTGCCCAATGGGCGGGTGCTCCTCAGTTGGACGCCGATCGTGGCCTCGCCTCCGCTGGATTCCTACGCCATCACGGCCACGTCACCGTCCGGCCAGGTGACGTCACTCAACGTCACGGCGCTCTCGACCTATGCGACGCAACCGCTGACGACCACTGGGGTGTGGACGTTCTCGGTCTCCGCCAAGAACGCGTCGGGAACGAGTGCTCCGTCAAGCGTGCGCATCAACGTCGTCGGCTCCGTCCCGGGGATGGTCCAGGCACTGTCCACCTTGGTTTCCAGCTCGGGCACCGTGGACACCAGCTGGCTCGCCCCACTCGAGTCCGTTCCGCCGCCATCCAGCTACTCGGTCACCCTCTACGGGCCGAACTCGAAGGCCTCGACGCCGGTGGCCTCCCTGACGGTGCCGTCCACCGGTCTAACGAGCATGGTGTCCGTCCCCGGTCTGTATCAGTTGGGCCGGAACTCACCGACGGGCGTATGGACCGTCGTCGTGCAGGCCACCAACGCGACCGGGCCGGGGGCTGCTGCCATGTCGACCCTGTACGTGACGCCCGCACTCGTGGCCGGGCTCGCGCGGGAGGTCTCGTTCGTGCAGGTGCTCGAAGGCATTCCGAAGGAGCTGCACGAGGTCGAGAGACAAGCCTGTGAGTCACAGGTGGCACTGGGTCCGTTCAGCACGGGAATCTGTCGAAACGGACTGTTCACCCGATTCTGACCAGCCACGGCGGGAGTAGCCGGTCGGTGGGCGAGATGCGCGCAGAGCACGCCGATGGGAGCGTGACACGAAACTTCGCTCAGCGAGGGAAAGCGCGCCTCGAGGGGCTCAAACCCCGAACCGACCGGATTGTGGGTCTGCAGGCCTAGCCCCAGCGTTAGCCCCAAACGTACCTTCCTGGGTGGGTCTGGAGCGGTCTGGCTGCGCCGGAATGCGTTGGTACTGCTGACATTTCGGTCGTAGCGACGTCGATTCCTGGGGCTTTTAATCCGTAGGTTCGGGGTTCGAGCCCCCGGCGACCCACTCGCGAAAACTGTTGCAGCGCAACAGGTTTCGCGATTCACATCGCGAGCGGGTTGGCTCGAAGTCGCCGTTTAGCCCCAACTTCAGCCCCAATGTCGGGGTTAGAGTTGGGGCTAAACAAGCCGGCTGACGACAGTCACCGGGTGCCGGGCCTGGGGCGCAGAGGCCTTCCCGCCTCCCCAGAGGGCATGCGTGGCAACGGTTTACACGCATCCGGCCGCGCGATCGGAATCGAAGCTGCGACCGCGGCGAGGGCCCGGACCTACGGATTCAGCGTCCGCAGCGGCGTGACATGCGACCTCGATCGGTGACCCACTCCCTGCTCGGCGCGGCGAGACTCAACACCAAGTGGAGCCCCCGGCCCGACATGGGCCACGTGAACCGCGCCACGTCTGACGACGGTGCCGGGTCGCCTATAGTTCCCCCAGAGACGGAGGAGTTGTGGCCAAGGCTGGACGACCCCCGGAACCGTGGAAGCGCGAGCACATTCTCGACACGGCGGCGACGGTGCTCACGAAGCGCGGTGTGAAGTCCACGGGGATCCAAGACCTCGCTGATGCCGCGGGCGTGTCGCGAGCCTCGATCCACTACCACTTTGCAGGTGTCGAAGGAGTGGTCCTCAGCGTCGCGGAGCGTGGCTTCCAACTGATGTACACCAGACGCCTAGCTGCCATCGAACTGGAGACCGATCCCCGGGCACAACTGGTGACTCTCATGCGAATGGGCATTCCTGAGTCACCGCCCAGCGAGTACGTCGTCATGTACGAGAGCATCGGCGTATTCCGCGGGAACTCGGAGTTCCTCCCAATCATGGAGAACCTTTCGCAGCGGCAGTTCGAGCTCTACGAGCAGGTCATAGGGGCCGGGTTGGCGGCCGGCCACTTCAGCCCTCGCGAGCCGATCGAGTCCATCGGATGGAACCTGCTGGCCATTGAGGATGCCAGCGGCATCTACATCACCCTGGGAACGGCCAGCCCAGTGGAGACGATGCGCGATCGGATGATCACGTATGCGTCGTCAAGTCTGGACTGCGACCTGCGCGCGGAGAACGCGCGGCAGCTCGCCCTCGGTATCGGCTGAGCAGCCGTCTAGCCGATCTCGTCAGCGGTGGGCAGCTCCCAGCCCACACGCGGCGCGGCGTCACGCAGGCGGCGCGTGTACTCGTGTTGAGGATCGTCGAGGACGCTGGCAGTCGGGCCTTCCTCCACCACGCGACCGCCCTTCATGACGACCACGCGATGAGCGGTCTGCCTGATGACGGCGAGGTCGTGCGAGATGAACAGGTAGGCGATCCCCGAGGTGCGCTGGAGCTCGTCCAGCAGATTCAGCACCTGGGCCTGGATCGACACATCTAGCCCCGAGACCGCCTCGTCGAGGATGATCGCCTGCGGGCGCGCCGCGAGCGCCTTGGCGATCGCAACGCGCTGCCGCTGCCCGCCGGACAGCTCGATCGGCAGCGCCACCCGCTTGTCGCCCTCGATCCCGACGCTTGCGAGAAGCTCGTCGACACGGTCGCGCCGCTGCTCCCGCGACAGGTCGGGTGCGTGCAAGGCGACGACCTCGTCGACAGCTGATGCTGCTGTCTGTCGCGGATCGAGCGAGGTGTACGGGTCCTGGAAGACGATCTGCAGCTGGGACCCCCAGTGGCGGCGTTGCCGGGACGAACGGGCCTTCGTACCGCGGAGCTCGCCGTCGACGACGATGGTTCCCGAGTCGGGCACCTCGATCCCCAGGAGCAACTTGGCGAGCGTCGACTTGCCCGAACCGGACTCGCCCACGATCCCGACGCACTCGCCTCGCCTCACGTCGAACGAGACACCGTCGACGGCCTTCAGGTCCCTGCCTCCACCGAGGTGGAAGCTCTTGTGGAGGTCCCTCACCTCCACGACCACTTCCGGTGAGGCGGGCTCGTCGATCTCTTTCAGCTCCGGGTGGACGACCGCCGACAACTGGGGTCTCACCTCCTCGGCGCGCCAGCATCGGACGTAGCCGCCTGGGCCGCTCAGGGCGAGGGGTTGGGCCTTCCAGCAGGGATCCAGCGCGAACGAGCATCGTGGCGCGAAGGCACACCGCTGTCGGGACTCGTCGGCGGTGGCTGGCTGGCCTCCGATGGCTCGGAGGGTCTCGACCCGATGGTCGACGAGAGGACGTGAGCCGATGAGCGCCGCGGAGTATGGGTGCCAAGGCGAGTCGTGCAGGTCGAGAGCCGGTCGAGACTCGATGATCCGCCCGGCGTACATGACCTCGAGCCGGCTGCAGGTGGCGACGGCGAGGTCGATGTCATGGGTGACGAAGACGACCGCCAGACCGAGCTCCTCCTTGAGCCTCGCGAGCAGCGCCATGATCTCGGCCTGGATGCTGACGTCCAGGGCCGTGGTCGGCTCGTCGGCGAGGAGCAGGCGGGCCCCTGACCCCACGGCGCCCGCGATGATGACGCGCTGCAGCATCCCCCCGGAGAACTGGTGCGGGTGCTGCTCCAGCCGCTCGTCCGGGTGGGAGATGCCCACTAGAGCGAGCAGGCGGAGGGCCTCGGCAGTCGCCTCAGAGCGGGACAGCCCTTGGCTCGTCCGCAGTCCCTCCACGAGGAAGTCGCCGACGGTGCGTACCGGGTTGATGGCCGCTCGCGGGTCCTGGAAGACCATGGCTGCCTGGGATCGGCGGAACGCCCTCAAGCGCTCCGGGTCCATCGCCAGGACGGACTCGCCGGCGAACCTGATGTCGCCGGTTGTCGAGGCCCCCTGGGGCAGCAGGCGCACAACCGAGCGGACGGTCAGCGACTTGCCGGAGCCGGACTCGCCCACGAGCGCCACCGACTCGCCCTCGTGCACGGCGAGGGACACGCCGTCGAGTAGCACCGTCTGCGACGGGCCGGGGAGCGTGATCACGAGGTCATCGATGTCGAGCAGCGGGCTCATCGCCTCTCCGTCCCCTCGGAGAGGCGATTCCCGATCACCGTGAAGGCCGCGACGATGGCGAGGATGCACGCCGCGGCCGCGATGATGCTCGTGTAGCTGCCCTGGACCAGGCTCGTGGTGTCGCCAACCATCACGCCCCAGTCGGGAGCCGGGGGGATGATCCCGATGCCCACGAAGGACAGGGCAGCAAGGTCGACGATCGCGAACCCGAAGGCGATCGTCGCCTGGGCGGCGAGGAAGCGGGAGAGGTTGGGCAGCAGGTGCCTTGTGAAGATCCGGAACGTCGACAGGCCCTGGACCTCGCAGGCAACGATGTATGGCTTGTGCCTCTCCCTCAGGGCAGCCGCGCGTGTGATGCGGGCTGTGTAGGGGATGTACGCGATGGAGACCGCGATGATGGCTGCGGTGATCCCGCGCCCCACGAGCAGGACGATGACCGCCGCGATGAGAACGGCGGGGAAGGCGAAGATGAGGTCCAGCGAGCGTCCGATGAACTGATCGAGGGCTCCGCCGCGCCACGCTGACGCCAGTGCCAGCGGCACCCCCAGGAGCAGTGCGAGCGTCACGACGAGGAGAGGGCCGAGCAGACTCGGGCGGGCACCGTGGATGAGCCTGGACAGGATGTCGTTGCCGTCGATGTCGGTGCCGAGCCAGTGCTCGGGGCTCGGCGGCTCCAGCTGCTCGAGAATGCTGCCTCCGGTCGGCTCGTGAGGAGCGATCCAGGGTGCGAAGACCGCGACGAACACCGCGATGGCGACGACAGCCACGGCGATCCATCCCAGAATGCCCAGACGGACGGTGCGACCCCCGGCCATCAACTTCGACCCACCTTCACGCGCGGATCGAGGGCGCTGTACGCGATGTCGACGAGGATTCCCAGCGTCACCGTGACGACGAGGGTGAGCAGGGCGATGGCCTGCACGAGGGCGAAGTCGCCCGCGTTGGCGGCCGAGAGCAGCAGCGTCCCGACACCGCCGAGGTTGAACGCCTGCTCGACGATCACGGTGCCCGCGATGAGGGCGGGGATCTGGAGGGCGATCACTGCGAGCATGGGGGGCAGCCCGTTGCGCAGCACGTGGCGTCGGAAGACGCGGTTCTCGGGGACGCCTCGTGCCACCTCTGTGGTGACATGCGGGGACTCGAGCTCGTCACGCAGGGCGGATCGGCCGACCCTCGCCAGCAGCGCTGAGGCGCCGATGGCGATGGCGATCGCCGGAAGGATCAGGTGGTAGATGCGGTCAAGCCCGCTGTCGCCCGGGCCGACGGTGGGGAACCATCCCAGCGATCGCCCGAAGACGATCGACAGCAGCACAGCGATCACGAAGACGGGCACCGACACGGCCAGAGACGAGCCCAGGGCGACGACGGTGTCCGACGCTCCGCGGTACCGGGCCGCGACGATGGCCGCCGTCAGGCCGATGACGATGATGAGGAACTCGGCCATGAGGATCAGGGTGAGCGAGATAGGCAGGGCCTTGGCCAAGAGGGATGTCACGCTCGACTGGTAGACGATCGAGTCCCCGAAGTCGCCCTGCAGCGCGGCGACCAGCCAGAGGCCGTACCGCGTCAGGAATGGCTGGTCGAGGTTGTACTGGGCCTGGAGCTGCGCGATGCGCTCCGGGCTCGGATTCTGACTCCCGATGAGGGCGGCCAGCGGGTCACCGGGGGCCAGATCGACGACGGAGTAGATGACGAAACTTCCGACCACGAGTAGCGCGGTCAGCACGGCCAGCTGACGTGCCAGGTAACGGGCCATCACCCTCCTTCGCGCTCATTGTGGCGCATCGGGAGGAATTTCTTGGCAAACTGCTAGAAAATTGCTGCGGAGTTCGTTAGAAAGGGCCCCACATCGTTCGGATGCGAACAACGGGTTCGCACTCGAGGAGTGGAGGCCCGATGCGAGGAATGCGATGGGGGGTCACCGCCGTAGCCGCCGCGGTGCTCCTGGCGGGGTGCACGTCAGGCACCCAGGAGGCGAGCACGGCCGAGGACGGGGCCACCACGTTCCGCACCGGCGAGCCGACCACGCCGGTCGAGAGCGTCGACTGGTACACCTTCTACCGACCCGTCCTGGGTCTGGTCGCGGCCACGTGGGCCGACTATCCCGAGTACATGGTCAACGCCAACCTGTGCGAGTCCATCGTCCGTGTGGAGCCGGACTACTCGATCGCCCCGGGGCTCGCCGACTTCACCGTCAGCAAGGACTACACGACCTACACGTACACGATCCGCGATGGTGCGAGGTTCTGGGACGGCTCGCCCGTGACGACGGACGACATCCTCTTCTCCATCACGGCCAACACCACTCCGCCGTTCGGCGCTGCCTTCTTCCAGGTAGCCGACCAGATCGCCTCGATCGAGGCATCTGCGGAGAACGCTGTGACCATCACCCTGAAGGCTCCGGACATCAACTTCAACAGCCTGATGACCGGTCCGGCGGGAAAGATCTACCAGAAGAAGCAGGCGGAGGAGGCCGGTGAGGCCTGGGGCAGCCCGGAGGGCGGCCTCATGTGCACCGGGCCCTACACGCTGGGTGCCTGGGACCCCGCCAGCTCCCTGACCATCGTCAAGAACGCCGACTACTGGAGCTCGGACTTCGACCCGCTGGTGAACGAGGTGGTCTTCAGCTGGCCCCAGGACCCCACGACGCTGAGCAACGCGTTCCAATCCGGTGAGCTCCAGGGCGGCTGGAACATCCCGCCGTCGATCATCGCGCCGCTGCAGGGCTCCGACGCAGGCCAGATGTACGTGGGCTCAGGGGACACCGCGGTGCAGATGTACGGCCTCATCGTCGGCAACGTGAGCGAGGGGACCCTCGCAGATCCGCGGATGCGCCAGGCCGTGTCCGCGCTCATCGATCGCGAGGCGGTCGCCAGCAAGGTGTACAACGGTGCGGCCGACCCGCTCTACACGCTGGCGACCCCCGGGTCGATCACGTACGAGCAGGAGGCCTTCACGGCCGCCAACGACGCGGCAGCGACAGGGGCGGACCCGGAGAAGGCGAAGGCGCTGGTCGAGGAGGCAGGGCAGGCCGGCACGACGCTGGTCCTCGCCTTCCCCGCCGGCGACTCGCTGGCCACCACTACGGCGAAGGCCATCCAGACGGACGCCGGCAAGGCGGGCCTGACGATCGAGCTGAAGCCGATGGAGGCGTCCCAGTACGCGGCCATCTTCTTCGATCCGGCGGCGCGGGAGGGGATCGACCTGTTCTTCACCATCTACGCACCGACGGTCCGCGATCCCGTGCAGAACTACTTCGAGACGATCGTCACCGGACAGGTGAACAACTTCAATGGGTACTCCAACCCGGAGGTCGACGCCCTCATCGGGGAGGCGCGCGTGTCCACGGATCCCGCGGTGCGGGCGGAGAAGGCCTTGAAGGCTCAGGAGATCTACCTCGCCGACATGCCGTACATCACGATCACCGCCCCCCGGGTGACGGTGTGGGAGCAGGCGGGACTCACGGGTGCACCCACGACGTTCACGTGGATCAACAGCCCGTGGGCGGCCCTGCTCGGCGGACAGTAGCGGGACGGGCCAGGCCGTCGGCGTCACGCCGACGGCCTGGCCTCCCACCACACGAGAGGTGCACATGGCACGACTGGAGGGCCGGACGGTCCTCGTGACGGGCGCCGCGGGCGGCCTGGGGCGAGCGCACTGTCATCGCCTGGCGCAGGAGGGTGCTCGCATCGTCGCGGTGGACATCTGCCGGCAGATCGACACGGTCCCCTACCCGCTGTCAACTCCTGCGGAGCTGCGCGACCTCGTGGACGAGATCCGGGCCGCAGGAGGGGCGATCATCGGTCGCGAGGGCGACGTGCGGGACGCGGCGTCGCTCGACGCGGCCCTCGACGAGGGCGAGGACGAGTTCGGTCCCCTCTTCGGAGTCGTCGCCAACGCGGGCATCGCCCCGATGGTCCATGGCCGTGCCCATGCGTGGCAGGACGTCATCGACGTCAATCTCACCGGGGTCTTCACCACCATCGAGACCTGCATCCCTCGCCTCACGCGGGCGGGGGCCGGCGGGTCCGTTGTCATCGTGAGCTCCACCGCGGGTCTCACCGGGATCGGGGGGTCCAGTGCCGGCGGACTGGGCTACGCGGCCTCCAAGCACGGTGTCGTGGGACTCATGCGGACCTACGCGAACAACCTCGCCAGCCAGTGGATCCGCGTGAACTCCGTCCACCCCACGGGCGTCGCCACGCGCATGACCACCGACGACGCGATCCTCGAGTTCGTCGCCACCGACCCGATGCTCTCGAACGAGTCCCCGAACGCCCTTCCGGTGGAGGTCGTCGAGCCGATCGACGTGTCGAATGCGATCCTCTGGCTCCTCTCCGACGAGGCGCGCTATGTCACGGGGGTCACGCTCCCCGTCGACGCCGGCTTCGTCAATCGCCGATGACGGCCGCGAGCGGTCGGGTCTTCGACGCCCGGGCACTCCCTCCCGCCGAGGCGTTCGCGGGTACCAGCACCTGGCGAGGTCCCGACCAGCTGGCCGCGAACCTCGCCGCCCGCGGGTGGACCCCGACCCCCTCCATCTCGTCAGCTTCGATGGAGCTGTTCGAGGCCGAGCGCATCGCGGCCGGCGTCAACGTGACCGGCCTTCCCGCTCGAGTCCCAAACGCCCCCTGGGGTGGCGCATCGAATGAGGCCGTGCGCGCACTGGTCGCCGCGGACCCGCTCTCCCGCATCTGGTTCGCGGCCGTGGGTGGGGACGAGTCGCCCGAGGAGATCGAGTCGCTCGCCGGACAAGGGGCGCGGGGCATCGTCGTCGAGCCGTTTCTCTTCGGTCCGGCACTGCAGCTCGACGACGCTACTGTCGATCCGCTCTACGACTCCATCCAGGCGCTGGGACTACCGGTCCTGGTCATGCTGGGCGGGGAGTACGGCGTCGACGTGAGCTGGTGCGACCCTGTCCGCGTCGAGCGGGTGGCCCAGCGGTTCCCTCGGCTCGACATGGTCATCGTGCACGCCGGCTGGCCGGTCATCCAGGCCACGCTTGCTGTCGCGTATCGCTGCCCACGGGTCTGGCTGCTCCCGGATGTGTACTTCCCGGGCCTGCCGGGACAGGCTGACCTCGTACTCGCCCTTCGCACCTTCCTCCGCGACCGCGTGATGTACGGATCGGGCTACCCCTACTGCCCTCACGCCCAGCAGCTCGAGGCGATCCGCAGCCTCGGCCTGCCGGACGACATCGAGTCCGGCTTCCTCTTCGACAACGCCGCTCGTCTGCTGGGCCTCCCAGCAGCGGCGGCTCCCGACACCAAGGAGAACACGTGACCTCACGCCAAGCCGACCTCATCCTGCACTCCGGGCAGGTGTGGAGCTCCGGGGGCTGGGCCGAGGCCCTGTCGATCTCGGACGGTGCGATCCTCCGCGTCGGCAGTACTGATGAGGTCCTGAGTCAGCGTGGCGCGAGCACGCGTGTCATCGACTTGGCCGGGAGGGTCGTCCTGCCGGGGCTCCACGACCTCCACGTGCATCCCATCTACGCGGGCATCCGCCAGCGCCGCTGCCGTATCCCGCAGGGATCGAACCTGGACGAGACGCTCGAGATCGTGCGCCAGGCGGCCGAGGCCGTCGGGCCGGGAGAGTGGGTCCTCGGCGGTCAGTGGGACGCGTTCGCCTTGGGCTGTGTCCCCACCCGCCACATGCTGGACACCGTCGCGCCAGACGTTCCGGTGCAACTCGAGGACACGAGCGGCCACAGCTCGTGGGCGAACTCCGCCGCCTTGGCGGCTGCCGGGATCACCGCGGCGACGATCGATCCCGAAGGGGGCATCTTCGAGCGCGACGGGTCGGGGGAGCCGTCCGGCATCCAGCGGGAGACCGCGGCCTACCTGCTCGCCAATGCAGCTCCCAAGCCCGGCCTCCCGGAGGTCGAGTCCGCCCTGGCCTGGTCGCTGGAGCAGATGCTGTCGTTCGGCATCACGTCCTTCACGGAGGCCGCACTGGGCTTCACCTCGGGTGCCCGTACCGAGATGGCGGCCTACGCAGCCCTCGCCAGGCGCGGTGAGATCAAGCAGCGCGTGCGAGTCAGCATCACCTGGGAGCCGGACGATCACGAGGCGCTGGAGGTGATCGAGGACCGGAACTATCACGCCTACGGCCGGCTCACCACAGACGGCATCAAGATCTTCCTCGATGGCGTGCCCACCGACGGCCACACCGCCGCCATGCTGCAGCCGTATGCGGACACCGTGGAGAGCCGCGACGACCACGCGAGCCGCTACGGGATCCTGCGCGTCGATCCGGAGACCCTGAACGAGGTGGTCACCCGCTTCGACCGCATGGGACTGACGGTCAAGTTCCATGCCGCGGGCGATGCCGCGGTGCGCGCGGCGCTCGACTCGATCCAGGCAGCGCGCGAGACCAACGGGTACGGCCCGCTCATGCACAACGTCGGCCACTGCACTTTCGTGTCCGAGCCGGACATCGCTCGGGCGGCCAGCATCGGCGCCACCCTCGAGGTGTCGCCCTACCTATGGCAGCCGGCGCCCATCTGCTCCGACATCGCCGCTGCCGTGGGTCCAGAGGTCATCAAGCGCGTGTGGCCCGTGCGGGAGATGCTCGACGCCGGCGCCCTGGTTGTGGCCGGGTCCGACTGGTCGGTGGTGCCGTCGGTCAATCCGTGGGTCGGCATCGAGACGTTGGTCACCCGTCAGGAGCCGGGAGGCAGCACCGAGACGTTCGGCGAGGACGAGGCCGTCACCGTGGAGGAGGCCATCCGAATCTTCACGTCCAACGCCGCGCGCCAGGAGGGTGCGGCCGACCGCATCGGTCGGATCGAGGCCGGACTGCTCGCCGACCTCATCGTCGTGGACCAGAACCCCTTCACCGTGCCGGCCCATCGGATCCACGCGACGGAGGTCCACTTCACGATCATCGAAGGCGAGATCGTGTACGTCCGGCACGGCTCCGCGGCCGAGTAGGAGGAGGCCCCCATGCCCGTGGACACCCGACCGCGCTACCGCCCTGTCGCCGCCCGGCATGAGCCGGTCGCGCCCCGGCAGTCCGCGCGCCCCGAGCCCGTCCCGACCCGTCCCGACGAGACGGTCGACGTGGTTGTCGTCGGCTCCGGGTGCGGCGGCCTGGCAACGGCGCTGTTCTGCGCCTGGCGCGGACTCACGGTCACGCTCCTCGAGAAGGCTCCGCAGATCGGTGGGACGACGCGGAAGTCCGCTTTCTGGACATGGGTCCCCAACAACCCGCACCTCGCGGCCATGAACGTTGTCGACAACCGCGACGACTTCATGCGCTACTGCCTGCGGACGGCCCGGCCTGAGAAGTACGACCCGGACGCCCCCTTCCTCGGGGCTTCCGAGGGGGACTACCGGCTGGTGGAGGCGATCTACGAAGGCACGTGGCCCGCGGTCCAGGAGCTGCATGACCGTGGTGGCCTGCGCTTCCGCCCCGCGCCCCAGTTTCTCGACTACCTCGCCCACCTCGAGGAGGATCGCGTCCCCTACGGGCGCGTCATGGTCCCCGAGGACTCCAATGAGGAAATGACCAACGGCGGCCTGGTCGCCGTGGAGTCGCTGTCGACAGCCTGCCTCGCGGCGGGCGTCGAGATACGGGTCGGGTACCGCGTCCAGCGCCTGCTGGTCAGGGACACGGGGGAGGTGGCCGGCGTGATGGCCAGCACCGTCGACGGCGGGGACCTGCGCATCAATGCACGTCGTGGCGTGGTCTTCGCGACGGGTGGCTTCACCCACGATCAGGAACTGGTGGAGAACTTCCTTGCCTTCCCCAGCCTGGGTGGGTGCGCCGCTCGCACGAACGAGGGTGACTTCGTCCGGATAGCCCCGACGGTGGGGGCGCAACTGCGCAACATGCAGCACGCCTGGCGCTCGGCGGTCCCCCTGGAGCGGGTCGCCGCCGGGGACCCGCACATGAACGCCACCACGTCATGGCCCGGTGACTCGATGATCGGCGTCAGCCTGGACGGCCGTCGCTGCCTCAACGAGAAGCTTCCCTACAACGAACTCGCTGCCGAGATGGGTGCCTGGGACAGCCGCGAGGCCAGGTACCCGAACCTCATCATGCTCCAGCTGTGGGACCACCGCGCGCAGGAGCTCTGCCAGGCCGAGAGCAACGGCAGCATCGTTCCCACCGGCTTCCACGACCACGTCTTCAGCGCCGCCAGCCTCGAGGAGTGGGTCGAGGTGGCACAGACTCGCCTCGCATCGCTCGCACATCTCACTGGAGGTGCGCGGACGAGCGAGGGCTTCCTTGCGAACCTGCATGCGACCGTCGCCCGGTGGAACCGCATGGCGGTAGCAGGTGTCGATGAGGACTTCGGACGCGGTGCCGTGGCGCCGGACGTCGAGGGCTTCGGGGGGCCGATCCCCGAGCAGGAAGGTCGCGTCAACGCGGTGATGTGGCCGATCGCCGAGACCGGGCCCTACTACGGGGCCATCGTGGCGGCCGGCACCCTGGATACCAAGGGCGGCCCCAAGGCAGACGTCGACGGCCGGATCCTCGACGACGGTGACGAGCCGATCCCCGGGCTCTTCGGGGTGGGGAACTGCATTGGCGCTGTGCAGGCGAGGAGCTACTGGGCCGGGGGCGCGACCCTCGGCCCGATGATCGCGTTCGCCAGGCGCATTGCCGTTCGTCTTGCCGCGTGACCCCTTGAGAGCCGGATCTCTGGTTGTCGCGGCTGCCGACCACAAATCGAAGGGAGCACCATGATCAAGCGAGCCTTGATCGTGATTGACGTCCAGAAGGAGTACGACAGCGGTGCGCTGCCGATCGAGTTTCCGCCGCTGTCGGTGTCCCTGCCGAACATCGGGCGAGCCATGGACGCGGCGTCACACGCTGGTGTGCCGATCGTGGTGGTGCGTCACGCCACTCCTCCTGGAGCGCCTGCCTTCGCTGAAGGCTCCCAGGGTTGGGAACTCCACGACACCGTGTCGAGCCGCCAGCACATGATCGATCACCTGGTAACCAAGGCGTTCCCCAGTGCCTTCGTCGGGACCGATCTGGAGGGGTGGCTACAGACACACGAGATCGACACGGTGACGGTCGCCGGCTACCTCACGAACAATTGTGATCAGTCGACTGTGATCAATGCCGCGCATCTCGGATTCGCGGCGGAGTTCCTTGCCGATGCCAGCGGTGCCGTGTCGCTCGCCAATGACGCGGGATACCTCGAGGCGGAGCAAATCCACCGGGCATTCCTCGTAGTCCTGCAGTCCAACTTCGCGGCCGTGATGACGACGGACGAGTGGCTTCGAGTCCTGGCGTGCGACCTCGAGCCGGTCAGGAGCAACCTGCTTGTCTCTCATGCCGCAGCCCAGGCTCTCCGCGACGGGTGACTAGGTGTCGCGGAAAGTTCCTGCCTGGCTGCTGCGAACCCGCTCATGTAGACCTGCAAGGTCGACCGGCCAGGCACAGGGCACGCGCGCAGGAGGGGCAGGCACTGCTTGGCAGGGGGTCGGGTGCCTTGCCGCAGGTCGCGTTCCTGCTCTCCCTGTCGGTACGAGATCGGCCCGAACACTTCGTCGCTGAACTTGTGACCACGGTTCCGGTTTTGACCCCTCGTGCCGTGAGCGCGGACTCAAGGCTGCGACGGCTGTCATCGACTTCCTCGCGACCGCACTGCTGGACAACCCGCACCGCG
>VFQT010002585.1_pt1 | contig 18256 bp, 25 predicted proteins | sample 3512381 | NCBI WGS metagenome assembly VFQT01 (sample SAMN10412376, study PRJNA504923) | tailings metagenome | isolation source: Relicate 2 Philex TSF3 active mining site | place: Philippines: Tuba, Benguet | collected 2017-08-29
CTCATTCCAAATAATTCTCTAATTGCTTGTTCTTTAGCTCCTGAGTATTTCCACCATTGGCGTTCAAATTCCAAAATTTCTTTATCCCGATTTGTTAATTCAAATTCGTTTTGGCCGGGGGAAATTGATGCGGCATCCATTAGATAAATATTCTCCTAAAATTCTTTAAATTTTTAAGCCTTCCCTATCGTATTTAATAATTGATGTAAAAGTATGTGATTACGCGCTCGGTCGTGTCGGATTAATCACTTGTTTCACATTTATTGGTTATTAGCGTTAACAATGTGACTGAGATGTTAATGATGTGACAGAATAGAAAACTCATGTCACAAAAGCCTCCTTTAAAAACTTGGTTACCTTCATGGATTTTTTTAAGTATTGTCTGGGGTTTATCTTTCTTATTTATAAAACTTGCTTTAAATGGTCTAAGTGCTCTTCAAGTTGCTTTTGGAAGAGTTGCTCTGGGGGCTTTAACTGTTTTGGTAATACTTCTTTTCTTGAGACAGAAATTACCTAATACAAAAGTTGCCTGGATTAGAGCAAACATTGCAGGATTTTTGCAACACACAGCACCATTTGCGTTGATCGCTTTTGGTGAAACTCACGTAAGTTCTGTTCTTGCCGGTATTGGTAATGCTGCTACTCCACTGTGGACCGCACTTTTTGCAATCATGTTTATTCCTACTGAAAAAATTACTAAAAATGAATACTTAGGCATTTTTATCGGCTTTGTTGGAGTTTTAATTCTTCTGGGAATTTGGGAGGGTTCAAGTGCTGAAAGTGATCTAATTGGTTTGCTTGCAGTTTTGTTAGCTACTGCTTGTTATGGTGGTGCAGTTATATATACCCGAGCAAAAGTAACAATACTTAATTTTTCACCTTCTTCATTTATTGCTGCTCAATTATCTTCGTCTGCTATTCAATTACTATTACTTTGTTTAATATTTAGCCCAACTGTAGAAGAATTTAATAATTTAAATCTTTTATCAATACTTTTCTTAGGCTTATTTTCAACTGGGTTTGCCTTCCCGTTGGTTTATAAAATTTTAAGAGATGTGGGAAGTTTAGCTGCTGCAACAATTACTTATGCCACACCAATTGTTTCTACGATTGCTGGATTTTTTATTTTAAGTGAATCACTTCATTGGTATCAACCAATTGGTGCTCTATTAATTTTATTCGGAGTTGCCAAAGTCCAAGGAATAAAAATAAGTAGTATTTGGAGCCGATGAGGGGACTTGAACCCCTAACCGCCCGATTACAAGTCGGGTGCGCTACCAGTTGCGCCACATCGGCAAGATTAAAAAATCTTTAGACTAATCGAGTTTACGCGATAGCGTTAATGCGTACAGTGCCACACCTGTTGCTACGGCTGCGTTGAGTGATTCTATTTTTTTACTCATCTTAATTTTGACTCTTAAATCACAAGTTTGCGCGACAAGTCTTGAAACCCCTTTGCCTTCTGCTCCAATAACAACAATTAGTGGCTTATTTGCAAAATCTTGATCAACATTTTCTAATGAAACTTCTCCATCGCCATCTAGTGCTATAGCAAAAAAGCCTTTTTCTTTTAAGTCTGAAATAGTTCTGGTGATATTAACTACTTGGCAAACTGGAACATGGGAAAGTGCTCCTGCTGCAGTCTTCCAAACAGAACCTGTAATCCCAGCACTTCTTCTTTCAGCAATAACTACAGCTGTGGCATTGAATCCAGCAGCAGATCTAATAACCGCACCAAGATTTCTAGGATCAGTTACCCCATCGAGAAAAACTATTAAAGGATTTTCTTTATTCTTGGCTAAAACTTCCTTTAAATCTCTATATTTATAAGCAGCAACAGCAAGTGCAACACCTTGATGATTTATGTTGTTAGTTAATCGATCAAGTTCTTTTCTATCAACTTCTAAAACAGAAATGTTTTTACTAGATGCAAGAGTTAAAATTTGTCTTACTTTTTCATCCATATCTATGCCACTAGCAATTCTTAAAACAACTGCTTCCACATTCTCTTTTAAGGCTTCAAGAACTGGATTTCTGCCTAAAATGAAATCAGATGCTGGTCTTCTTTCTTGATTAAAACTTGGTTTGGTTTTTGGTCTTGACTTTTTAAATCCTTTATTAGGTTGATAATTAACGTGGGCGACTCTATCTTTTGCTTTTGGAGTAGGGCCTTTGCCTTTTAGTCTTTTACGTCGTTTCCCACCAGAGCCAACTTGTTTTCTCGCTTTTGAATTTTTGAAAGCCATGAATTATCTATCCGCTTTTTCTATTGTCCATCTGGAGCCATCTGCTCCATCTTCAATCAATATTCCCGCATTTTTTAAAGCATCTCGCATTGAATCGGCAAGGGCAAACTTTTTGTCTGCTCTTGCTTGATTTCTTTGCTTAAGCATTTCTGAAATCAATTTATCTAAGGCCTCTTTTTCCTGGCCATTTTCTTCATTAATCCAATTTGAAGACAATGGATCTAATCCTAAAAGTTGCAACATACTTCTTACCTGAATCAATATTTCAGTTAAATTTTTGTCATTTTTTGTAAGGGCATTGTTTCCTTTTGTGACATATTCATGAATTATTGATATAGCAAGTGGTGATGCTAAATCATCTTCAATAGCGTTTAAGAATTCTTGAGGAAATTTCAAATCTAATTTACTAATATTTTGTTTTTCACTTGCCCTAATAACAAATTGTTCAATGCGGGAAAAAGCAGTTGCTGCTTCTTCTAATGCTTGATCTGAAAACTCTAAATTGCTCCTATAGTGAGCTGACAATAAATAAAATCGAACATCAATTGGTCTAAAACGCGTTAGAACTTCATTAACTTTTAATGAGTTTCCTAAACTTTTACTCATTTTTTCGCCACTTTGAGTTACCCAATAATTGTGAACCCAGAAATTAGCAAAATCATTTCCACTTGCTTTTGATTGTGCTATTTCATTTTCATGATGCGGAAATTGTAAATCTAGCCCGCCTCCATGAATGTCAAATTTTTCTCCTAAGTAATTTTTTGCCATGGCTGAGCATTCGATATGCCAACCAGGTCTGCCTGGTCCCCATGGTGAATTCCAAAAAGGTTCGCCTTCTTTACTTTTTTTCCATAGTGCAAAATCGTGTGGATCAATTTTTCCCTTATCTAAATCTTGCGCGGCTAACATTTCTTCAACTTTTTGACCAGAAAGTTTTCCATATTCTTTAAATGATTTAACCGAAAACCAAACAGATCCTTCTGAAACATATGCATGTTTTTTTTCGATAAGAATTTGAATCATTTCAATCATTTGAGGAATATGGCCGGTTGCTCTAGGTTCGATACTTGGTACTAAATTTCCTAAATTTTCATAAGCTTCACTAAATTCTTTTTCATATTTTGAAGCTAGTTCCCACCAAGATATATCTTCATGCCCTGCATTGTGCAAAATTTTGTCATCTATATCTGTTACATTTCGAACAAATAAAACTTTTAAATTCTTATATTCGAAATAACGTCGCAAAACATCAAAAATAATAGTTGAACGCATATGGCCAATGTGCGGTGAACTTTGCACGGTTGCGCCACACAAATACATAGAGACTTGTCCATCAATTAATGGTCGAAATTCTCTTAGATTTCTTGAATATGAGTCATATAGTTTCATGAGTTGTTTTATTCTAATGGATTAGTATTTTGACTTTTTTTGTATTTATTTACTGATTAATGCATGAGCAATTGCTGCTAAACCTTCACCACGACCAGTTAATCCCAATCCATCTGTGGTGGTAGCACCCAATGAAACTGGAGCACCTATTGCATCACTTAATAATTTTTCAGCTTCAACTCTTCTTGATCCAATCTTTGGTTTATTACCGATTAGTTGAACTGCAACATTTTCTATTTTCCAACCAGCATCTTTAACAATTTTTGCTGCAGCAGAAATTATTTTTATACCACTAGCATTTTTCCATTCAGGTTTATCTGTACCAAAATTTGAACCTAAATCTCCCAAATTAGCAGCAGAAAGTAGTGCGTCAGCGCAAGCATGTGCAACTACATCTCCGTCTGAATGTCCCGCTAAACCAGTTTCATTTGGCCACAAAATTCCAGCAACATAAAGTTCTCTTCCGTTTTCAAATGGATGAACATCAACTCCAATTCCTATTCTGTGCATTTTTTATTTATCCAATTCATAAAAGTTTTGGGCCATTTCTAAGTCAAAAGCTGTTGTTATTTTGAATGATTCCATAGAGCCTGCCACAGTTGTTACAACTATTCCGGCAAGTTCTGCTAATCCAGCATCATCAGTTGCTGGTTTTAAGTCTGCATTTGCATAAATTTCTGATAAAACTTCGCGAGCAAAACCTTGGGGAGTTTGAACTGCTTTAAGTTTTGTTCTATCAAGAGTGCTGACTACTTGATTATTTTCAACTTCTTTAATTGTGTCAATAACGTTTATAACTGGAATTACTGCTTTAGAACCTTCATCTAATTTTTTTATAACATCTGAAAAAACTGATTTAGGAACAAATGGTCTGGCTGCATCATGCACCAAGACAAATGCATCTAAGGGATCTAGGGCTAACAAAGAATTCTTAACTGAATCAGTTCTAGTCTCCCCACCAGAAACAACGTCAACAGGAATTTTCTTTCCAGCTTCTCTAATTGCTCTATCTATGTGATTTAATGCTTCGTCTTGGAATTCTTTTGGAACAGCAACGATAATGTGACCGACTCGATCTATTTCCAGCACTCTTTTAATTGTTAAAGTTAAAAGGGAATGATTCTTGATGTTTACAAATGCTTTAGGTTGATTAAGTCCTAAACGTTCACCTAAACCAGCAGCCGGGATTACTACACATACGTTGGCTGATGAGCTCACAAATTAATTTCTGTTAGGAAGCAAGAACCTCGTCAAGTAATGCTTCAGCGTTAACTTCATTAGTTCTTTCGGCTAAAGCTAATTCACTCACGAGAATTTGACGTGCTTTGGCAAGCATTCTTTTTTCACCAGCAGATAAACCGCGATCTTGATCTCTTCTCCAAAGATCTCTTACGACTTCAGCAACTTTCATTACATCGCCTGAAGCTAATTTTTCTAAATTTGCTTTATATCTTCTAGACCAGTTTGTTGGTTCTTCTGTATATGGTTGACGTAAAACATCAAAAACTCTTTCTAAACCTTCTGCATTTACTACATCTCTTACGCCAACTAATTCAACATTGTCGGCTGGAACTCTTACAGTTAAATCACCTTGTTTAACTCTTAAAACTAAATATTTTCTTTCTACACCTTTGATATTTCTTGATTCGATTGCTTCGATTACTGCTGCGCCGTGATGAGGATAAACAACTGTTTCGCCAACTTTAAAGGACATTTAATAAAAACCTTTCTGAAGTTCTCTCATTCTACCAGCCCAATACTGAACAGGCTCATTCACCTCTTGTTCGGTAGAATTAAATCATTATGCGTAGATTAAAAACAATCATCTCAATTTTTGCAATCTCATTTTTAGTTACAAGTTGTGCAACAGGTCCTAATGCTTTTACAACAATGCAAGGCCCAACAGGTAGCGGAGACTATGCAAAAGTTGGTGACATCTATGTACAAAATGTTGTAATCGTTAAAGGTAATGAAAATGTTGGAACAGTAGTTGCAACTTTGATTAATGATTCAACAGAAGATGACCAATTAGTTAGCGTTTCAGTTGAAAATCCTGCGCCAAAATCAGTTGTGTTTAGTCCAGCAAACGAAATAAATATTCCTGCTAAAAAATTAGTAACTATTGGAGTAAACCCAGACTCTCCACATGTTGATTTGATTGAATTTGCACCCCGTCAGTCAAGTTTTGTAAAAATAACTTTCGTGTTTAAGAATGCGGGAATTGTAGATCAAGTTGTCTTAGTTAAACCAAATACTGGAATTTATGAAGGAATCGCACCTTTGGCAACTGCTCCAAAATCTGCAGCCCAAGAAGGTAGAGAAATTATTGCCGGGTCATTAAAAGATGTCAGTATCACTGTTCTAAATGGAACCAGACGTGCAGGTTTTGCAAGATCTGTTGCCGATACCTTGCAAGTTCAAGGGATGAGAATTGTTGAAGTTGGAGATGCAGCAAACAAGGACACAGCACAAACCCAAATCGTTTATGCTCCAGGTTTTCTTCCAAAAGCAGAAGCTGTAGCCAAACTAATTTCAGTTGGTGTTTTAGTTGAGGATCCTAATCAAACTAGTGCAAATCTCATTATCACTTTAGGTAATGATGCCCCATTTAATCTTTAAGGTTTTAATTTGAAAAATTTGAATCAAATTGCACTTCTCTCAGTTCACACCTCTCCTCTTGATCAACCTGGAACTGGAGATGCTGGTGGATTAAATATTTACGTAGTTGAAACTTCGAAACGTCTTGCTGATTTAGGAATCAAAGTAGATATTTTTACCCGCAGAACAAGTAGTGGAATTAAAAATGAAACAGAACTGTATGACGGTGTAATTGTTAAACAATTAACTGCAGGTCCATTTGAAGGTTTGGCAAAACAAAGTTTGCCATCGCAACTTTGTGCATTAAGTGCTGGTGTTTTAAGAGAAGAAGCAAGACATGATGAAGGTCATTACCAATTAATTCATTCGCATTATTGGTTAAGTGGTCAAGTTGGATGGGTTGCATCAGAACGTTGGAACGTTCCACTTGTACACACAATGCACACAATGGCCAAAGTAAAAAATTCAACTTTAGCAATTGGAGATATTGCAGAACCTGCTGAAAGAGAAATTGGTGAACAGCAAGTTGTTGATGCAGCAAGTCAACTTGTCGCTAATACAAAAGCAGAGGCAGATGACTTAATTAATTTATATTCAGCAGATAAAAACATAGTAAATGTAGTTAATCCTGGAGTCGATTTAGATTTATTTAATACTGGAGATCAAATCAAAGCTAGAAAAGAATTTGGTATTCCTCAAGATGCAATTGTTTTTAGTTTTGTGGGAAGAGTTCAACCATTAAAGGCGCCAGATGTTTTGATTAAAGCAGCACATCAATTTATTCAAAATCACCCTGATTTAAAAAATAAAGTAAGAATTGTTATCTGTGGTGGACTTTCTGGAACTGGATTTGACCATCCAGATTCTTTAATGAAATTAGCAAAAGAGTTAAATCTAAATGAAAACGTAATGTTTTTACCTCCATCTACTCGAGAAAAATTAGCTACTCTTTATCAAGCTTCAACATTGGTTGCAGTTCCGTCTTATTCAGAATCATTTGGATTAGTAGCAGTCGAAGCACAAGCTTGTGGCACTCCAGTTATTGCTACCAATGTTGGTGGTTTAAAAACAGTTGTGGCAGATAACAAAAGTGGACTATTAGTAAATGGCCACGATTCAAGAACTTGGGCAGAGGCACTTTCTCAAGTCGCTTTAAATGAAAATTTAATTAAACAACTCCAAATTGGTGCAAGAGAGCATGCCTCAAAATTTAGTTGGGATAAAACAGTTGCAGGATTAGTTAATGTTTATGAAAAAGCTCTAGCAAAACCTGTAAGAACTTCTAGAAATCTAAAGGTTGTATAAATGAGCACTGAATACAAATTAATTCTTCTAAGACATGGAGAAAGCCAATGGAATGCGCTTAATTTATTCACTGGTTGGGTTGATGTTGATTTAAGTGAAAAAGGTGTGACAGAAGCAAAAAGAGGCGGAGAGCTTTTAAAAGAAAAGAATTTAATTCCTGACACACTTCATACTTCTTTATTAAATAGAGCAATCAAAACCTCTGAACTTGCTTTAGAAAGTGCTGGAATAAAAGAAATTCCTACAAAAAGATCATGGCGCTTAAATGAGAGACATTACGGTGCTCTTCAAGGATTAAACAAAAAAGATACTTTAGATAAATATGGAGAAGAGCAATTCATGCTCTGGAGAAGATCTTATGATGTTCCGCCTCCACCAATTGATCCAAATGATAAATATGCCCAAAATAATGACCCTAAATATAAGGACATGAATAGTTCTGAAATTCCCTTAACTGAGTGCTTAAAAGATGTCGTGGCAAGAGTAATTCCTTACTGGCAGGATTCGATAGTTCCTGAATTAAAAGCAGGAAAAACTGTACTCGTAGTTGCGCATGGAAATTCTTTAAGAGCCTTAATTAAATATTTGGAAAATATAAGTGATGAGAACATTGCAAAACTAAATCTTCCAACTGGTATTCCTCTACTTTATCGATTAGATGAAAACTTCAAACCAATCGTTTTCGGTGGAGAATATTTAGATCCAGTTGCTGCCAAAGAAGCAATTGATGCAGTGGCTAACCAAGGAAAGAAATAATTACTTTCTTAATTCGTTAAGTCTTGGTCTTTGATCAACTAAGTAAACTATTGCCAAAATTAATCCAACGATTTGTAGTAATCCATAATTAGAACTACCTTGTCCCACAGATAAGTATTGTGAAAATACAGAAATTCCTAATAGCCCTACCCAAAATAATTTTGACTGTCTTCCCACAGCTTCGTAATAAGGTTTTTTCTGAGTAGCAGCATCAACAAATGCCCACATTTTTATTGCAACAAATAAATATCCCAAAACTACATTTAGGGTATACATCGACATTGGCATTTGATTACCTCTCTATTGGAAGTGCTTGTAAATATCCTACGGTTTTTCCGCCACCTAGCACTTCACTTTTTTCTAAATTACTTAACTTATTTAAATTTTCTGAATCAACACCCCAATATTTCAATACCGAATAAACAAAAGTTGCTCTTGGCCTCATGGAGCCATCGCTAAATTTAACTGCAAATGCTCTCCCATCATTTAAAGCACCAACGTGCACTCCTTCTGCGCCCTCTTTTGTAAAAAATCCTGGCACATTTTGCATGAATTGTGCGACATCTCTATTCGTGCCTGAGTTATAAATAGGATAATTTCTTGCAGCATCTGCAACTTTTCTTTCTGCTGTATTAGTTTCGGCAAGTACTGCGTTTTGAGCCATTTTGGCAAGTCCTATTAAAGAAATTGCATGAAGTGGTGCACCACAACCATCTACACTTGATTTTAAAATTTTTTCTTCACATAAATCTTCAATTGTTTCCATTATTTTTATTTGCAATGGATGTTTAATTGACAAATAATCTTTAGTTGACCAATTATTTGCAACACAAGCAGTTAACATTCCTGCATGTTTTCCTGAACAATTCATGGTCACAGATTTTGGTTCTAAACCAAGTTTTATGTAATCGATTTGAACTTTCGGATCTAATGGATAGTCAGGTGGTGTTTGTAAATCTGACAAACTTAATCCAATATTGATTAACATTTTTTCAACTAAATTTCTATGAAGTTCTTCACCACTATGGGAAGCACAAGATATTGCCAAGGATTCTTTCTCTAAATTTGCTCCAACTCTCAACATTGCGGTTGCTTGCGCTAATTTAATTGCGCTTCGCGGATAAATTACTTCTCTAGCATTTCCAAATTCTTTTTCAATATTTCCATTTGAATCAATTAAGACTGCATGACCTCTATGAACGGATTCAACTAAACCATCTCTAGTCATTTCCACTAAAACAGGATTATTACTCATTGAGAAACCACGATATCTTGCATAGTTGCTGGGATTTCATCAACTGCAACATTTAATAACACTTGGGTTTTTGCTTTAACTATGGCAAGTGCTATTGGTCCTAGTTCAAAATGTTGAGCACTTGAGCCAACAATTCCTACTTCTTGTCCATCTACAATTACCGGACTTTTTGCTTTGGGTAATCTATTAACACTTCCATCAAGATGCAATATCACTAATTTTCTGGGAGGTTTACCAAGATTATGAACTCTGGCAATAGTTTCTTGACCTCTGTAACATCCTTTTTCTAGGTGAACTGCGTTTCCAATCAAACCAATTTCATGAGGAATAGTTCGATGATCAGCATCAACAATTACTCTTGGAACTCCAGCTGCAATTCTTACGGCTTCTAATGCCCAAGTACCTGCTAAATGCTTAGCAGCTAATAAATATTTTTCTAGTTCGTTTCTTGGAATTAGTATTTCTCGACCAATAAATTTTGCAGGCCTTGAAGGTACGTATTTATTTGGATCTCCTCCAGCACTAGTTCCTGCATTCTGAATCGGTGCACCTAAATAGTTTTCTGGTGTTAACCAAGTTGGATAAATTTCATCTATTTCTCTTTTGGACTCAAAAACTGTTGCTAAATCATTTGATACATCTGATATTTCTACTTGTGATAAAAACACCATTTTTTGTAAGAATTCAAGAATAGAATTTAAAGATTGATTTTCTACTATTAAATATATTTCTTCAGGATTATTTATGACGTGTAATTCATGTTCAATATGACCATTTGGAGAAAGCAGCAGAGTCACTGTTGAATCTTTGTCGTTCATTCTTTCAATATGTTGTGAAGTTAAAGAATGCAAAAAAGTCTTACGATCTTTTCCGGTAATTTTTATTACCCCACGGTTTGAAATATCAACTCTAGTTTCAAATTGGGTTAAAAATTTCTGTTCCCTTAATGGATCTCCATAATGCCAGGCAACATTTTGATCTATAAAACTTTCTGGTGCCCGAACTTGATTAGGAATATTTAAAACTGGAGATTTAGTGTTCATGATCTAAAAGGGAATTTCCCCCGTCAGCACATTTTTTACATAACCCATGCAATGCCACATGTGAAACGTTGACAATAAAACCTTCTGTTTCTTCTAATTGACTTGCAAACTTAGTAAAACTTGCTCCATCAATTGATTCAACTTTTCGACATCTTGAGCAAACTAAATGAATATGCGGTGTGTCATCTACTACGTGATAAGTAGGGGCACCATGACCTATATGAGCATGTGTTACTAAACCGACTTGTTCTAAAACTTCTAGAGTTCGATATACAGTTGAAAGATTTACTCCACTTGCTGTGACTTGAACTTCGGCCAAAATTTCTTCAGGTGTTGCGTGTCTTAAATGTGTCACCGCTTCTAAAACAAGTTGTCTTTGAGGTGTTATACGAAAACCAGCAGTTCTTAATTTTTTATCCCATTGCTCTAAGTAGTCTGTCACTTTTTTACTCCTGGTATTTCTGGTATTTGATGTTGTCTAACAGGTCTAGAAGTTTTTTTGGTTTCTAAAATTTCTTCGGCACTTAATGGCTTAAGTCTTGCCCACAAATGATTTTGCATTTCTTGACCAACTGCTGCCATGTCGTAAGTCCACATTAATTCACCATTCATCAAGCCGTATAAACGATCACCTGCATCGACAGGTTTAGCTGAAGGAGTTCTACCAACCCAATTTGTTGCAAGTCGTGCTCTTGCAGAAGTTATTTTGGCATCTTCAATACTTAAAACCTCATTTATTCCTGTCCATATTTCTGTTATTCCAGTTATATGTGAAATTACCGCTTCAATTCCAGAACCTTCTCCTGGTCTGAAAAAACCTTTTTCGTAATGCAAACTTTCACCAGCAAAACCGTTTTCATTTAAAGCCCATGACTTACTTTCATAATTAATAAATGGTTGACCATCATTTGTAAATTCAATTTGTTGGATGAAAGAAAAATTATTTGAATTTGGATATTGACCTTGACCCACACCTTCCCATAAGCCAAGTAACCAGGAAATTCTGACGATTTCAGATGGAAGTTCTGAAGGTAATTTACTCATTTGTAAAAGTCTATCTTTTAGTTTGAATTATGCTCATTTGCGCTTAAATTCCACAGGTAACAAGTTGGTCCGATTGAAGTTTAGGTAAAATTTAGAACAACTTTATTGAAGGAGCATGATGACTAATCTAATTTTGGTCTCTAATGCTCGTGGTAACTCCATTGATATTTTGCCAGCACTTTCTTTACTAAATCATCAAGTAAAAATTATGCCTGCAGAACCTTCAGCTTTAATTAATGCTCCAATTTGCGATGCTGTTTTAGTTGATGCCAGAAAAGACTTACCTTCAGCCAAAAGTTTGTGCAGATTAATTAGAACAACGGGAATTACTGCCCCATTAATTGCCATCACTACTGAAGGTGGCTTGATTGCCATCACAAGTGATTGGGGAATTGATGAAGTTATTTTAGAAAATGCAGGTCCAGCAGAAGTTGATGCCAGAATTCGTTTAGTGATTGCAAGACTTAAAGGTAGTGACGAACAAGTAAATCCAGAAATTGAACGTGGTGATTTAGTTATTGATGAATCTGCATATTCAGTAAAAATTAAAGGTCAACTAATAGATTTAACATTTAAAGAATTTGAATTATTAAAATTTTTAGCACAACATCCAGGCCGAGTATTTAGTCGTCAACAACTTCTCCAAGAAGTTTGGGGATTTGATTATTTTGGCGGCACTAGAACTGTTGATGTGCATGTGAGAAGACTTAGAGCAAAACTTGGTCCAGAATATGAAAACTTTATTAGTACTTTAAGAAATGTTGGTTACAAATTTATTTCTAGCAGAGACTTAAAAGATTCAACAACTGTTGATGAGGATGTAAATAACCGGATTAATGGTTAACACCTATGAATAAGGTGTTAGTTTTAAGAGAATTAAATAATCATCAAGTTGATGAAATTTTAGATATCGTTATTAAGGCTAGTGAAATTGATGGGGCAAGACCTTTTTCTGAACACGTTGAGCTTCATTTAAGAAGTGGTGGAGATAGACCAGTCACTCATTTACTGGTTGAAGATGAAAACAAAAAAATTCTGGGATACGCACATCTAGATACCACTGATCTTGTTTCTGGACCAAGTGGTGAATTAGTTGTCTGCCCACAAGCAAGAAAACAAGGTATTGCAACTTCGTTATTAAATGAAATGAAAAAACAAATAAATAATCAACCTTTAAGACTTTGGTCTCACGGTGATACCGATGTTGCAAGAAACTTTGCAGCAAAATTAGGTTTTATTCCAGTTAGAAATGTTATTCAAATGCGCAGATCTCTTTTTTCCCAAATTGAACCCTTAATTGAAATCGAAGGACTAAATTTTAGAAATTTTGATGCCAAAAATGATATTGATAAATTTCTAGAATTAAATAAAAAATGTTTTGCTAAATTACCGGACCAAGCTAATTGGACAAAAAAAGATTTAGAATTACGAATGAATGAGTCTTGGTTTAAAGCTGACGGCTTTGTTCTTTTAGAAAATAAAAATAAAGAGTTAGTTGGATTTTGTTGGACCAAAATTCATGGTCAAGATCACGAACACACAGAATATGACGGACACACTCACCATTCTCATGGTCATGAACCAATAGGTGAAATTTATGTATTAGGTGTAAATCCAGATTTTCAAGGTAAAGGTATAGGAAAACTATTAACCATTTGGGGATTAAATTATTTAAGACGAGCAGGACTTGATTCTGCAATGTTATATGTAGATTCAAATAATAAAAATGCAATCGATTTATACACTTCGTTAGGTTTCAACTTCTGGGGAGTAGATAAACTCTATATTTCTAACACATATGAAATCTGACAATATTCTCGCAGCAGGTGCTGTTATATATCGGAAAGAATCAGATTATTTATTTGCTGTAATTCATAGACCCCATCATGATGATTGGTCTTTCCCAAAAGGAAAAGTCGACTCAAATGAAACAATTGAAGAAACTGCAAAACGAGAAATACTAGAAGAAACTGGTTTAAAAGTTTTATTTGAAAAAAAATTAACAAGCCAACAATATCAAGTTAAAGGTAAGAATAAAACAGTTCACTACTGGTTAGCAAAAAATTTAACTCAAGAAATTTTCCAAGCTAATGATGAGGTTGATCAATTAAAATGGTTAAATAAGACTGATGCCTTAAAAACATTAAGCTATGAGGCTGATAGATTTCTTTTAGAAGAAGCTTGCCAAGTTCTAGGGATTAAATAATTGAAAACTAAATCTAACCAGTTAACTGGTTATGGATTAATGTCTCTTGGGCTTCTATGTTTTGCCATTAATGGACCTGTAGCCAAACTTGCATTATTAAATGGGCTTTCTTCATCAGAATTGTCTGCTTTAAGAATAGAAGGCGCTTTTATTATTCTATTTTTAATCACTTTATTTATTAATAAAAAAGAATTAATTGTTAAGAAAAAAGAAATTTTACCTTTAATTGGTTATGGATTTTTTGGTGTCGCCATGACTCAATTTCTTTATTTTGTAGCCATTAAAAGAATTGAAGTAGGAGTTGCTTTAATTATTGAATTTACCGCTCCAATAATGGTGGCACTTTATTTAAGATTTGTATTGAAAAGACAAGTTAGCGCAAGAGTCTGGTTCTCTCTCTTCTTAGCTATTTTAGGACTTTCTTTTATTACTCAAGTCTGGACCGGATCAAAGTTAGATTCATTTGGTGTTTTAAGTGCATTTGGTGCAGCAATTGCATTAGCAATTTATTACATCGGTGGAGAATTTTTAGTAACTAAAAGGACTCCTATTTCATTAACAACTCTTGCTATGGGAGTTGGAGCATTGTTTTGGGTAGTTGCACAACCTTGGAATACAATTCCTTGGAATTTATTAACTAAACCAGTTGACGTTCAATTATTTTTTGGGAATATTCCATTGGGATTCATTGTGCTCTGGATTATTTTGATGGGTACAGCAGTTCCATTTCTGCTTTACTTCATTGCATTTAAATATATTGATTCGAAGAGAGCTTCAGTTTTTGGATTATTAGAACCAGTTGCGGCATCAGGTGTTGCTTTAATTCTATTGGGCGAAACTTTGGTAACCATCCAAATCATAGGCGGATTGATGGTATTGCTCGGAGTATTATTTGCTGAAACTGCTAGAAATTAGTCAATATTCAATTTAAACTTAATTCATGACAAACCTTGGTCAATATCGAATTCGCCAAGTGATGCTTGCCGGTGGCACAATCTTTTTGCTTTCAGCAATAGCACTTATTGCAAGGCCAGACTTATTTGGTCAATTCATTGGTATCACTGGTGAAGATGCTTATTGGAGTTTAAGAATGACAGGCATTGTTCTGATTCCATTGGGTTATTTAATGATTGTGGTTAGAAATAATTCTTCCAATTATGTGGTGAAAACTTTTGCAATTTTAATGTCTTTAATTTCTTTATCTCTAGGAATTGTTACTCTGCTAGCGCCTGGGGAACCAAATGTAGGACGAATAATTTATGCAGTAATTGGTTTTATTTTTTCAACACTTTATGTTGTCGCGATTACTTTAGGAAAAAATAAAAACTAACTCTTTAAGTGTTCTTCAAAAAATCTCGTAGTCTCTGCCATTGAGTCTGGCCATTTAGGTACGAAGGCATGTTTTTCGCCTTCATATTGAATAAATTCATAAACTTTTCCAGCTTTTTCTAAAGCATTTGCGGTATTTATCGACCACTGGATGTCACATGATTCATCTTCTGTACCGTGCAAAATTAAAACTGGTTCTTGGATTCGATCAAAATAATTTATAGCTGAGATACCTTTCCAAAATTCTGGATTTTGATCAGGTAAACCAAATTGTTCTTCGATTCTTTGTGCCACATCAAAACGCATTCTGGTCCATCTATTGAAATTATCTTCAGCATTTGCACTAGTTGGCGCAAAAACAACATATGCATCAAATACTCCAGGTTTTGCAACCATGGTGTTGAATGCAATACCTCCACCCATAGATCTACCAAGTAATCCAATTTTTTCTTTATCAACAAATTCAAAATTTGAATTTTTTAATGCAAGTGCAGCGTTTACAACATCTTCTGTATAACCAAATCTAAAATTCACATCATTATCTGGATCTTTATCTGAACCAGCATGGTTTCGATAATCAGTATGTAAAACAACATAGCCTCTTTCGGCTAAATATTTTTGTTCTCTAGCTAAACCTCTTCCAGTTGTATAAATTTCTGGATCAATGTAACCGTGAGCTAAAACTAATGTTGGAAATGGTCCCTCGCCTTTTGGTACATTCATAATTCCTGAAATTAATAAACCGTTTGATTTATAAGTTATGTAGTAGCGAGTGAATTTAGAATTTTCGCCTAATACTTTTTCAAGCTTTAAATCTGTACCTATGAATTCTTGTTGACTCAATGCGTCCAAAGAAACTGGGTGAAATTCTTTAGTTGGAGCAGGTGTTGGCGAGGTTATTTGTTCAGTTTGTGCTTGAGACTCATTAGAAGTCGATGCACAAGATGACAAAATAAGTGCAGAAACAACACTAAGTAGCGCTAGCATCTTCTTCATGAGATCAATCTCCCGCTTCGCCTTCGGTTTAAATTCCATATTGGCATGGCTTGGCGCACTTGGCTCGTTGACTATTGATGCCTTCGGAATCGTGATCACTCCTCAAGAAGGACCAACCTTTTTTGGAGGTCATCCTGAAGGAATGGCAGGGGCATTACCCAGAATTATCGATAACTTAAGTTACTTCACAATTTGGAGCAATATTTTAGTTGGTATCACAACTTATGCCTTATATAAAAATCCAAGCAACAATAAAAATTGGTTAAAGGTTTTAAGAATTTCAAGTTTAATGATGATTACTGTGACTTGCATTGTTTATATATTAATTCTTGCCCCAGATGCAAATCCTGAAAGTTGGAATATTTATACAAATTATTTATTGCATTACATAACGCCACCATTAACAATTTTAGTTTGGTTACTTTTTGGACCAAGGAAATGGTTTAGTTGGAAAAATATTGGAAAGGCAATTGTTATTCCAATAATTTATGTTATTTATACTTTTGTTAGAGGATATTTTATTAATCAATATCCATATAATTTCATCAATGTTGCAGATCTTGGTTATATTGGTGCACTAACTGGAACTGGATTTACTTTATTATTTGGTTTAGTAATTTTTATTATTTATTTTGCTATAGATAAAATTTTGCCTGGTAAAAAGCGCTAATTTATTCGCAATATCCGCCATCGCAACAAGGCTGAATATAAAAACATTTCGGACACATATCTTTTCCGCCGCGTCTTTCTAAATCACTTGTTTCGCATGCAGGACATGGTCCAGGATCACCCATCATGAAATCTATTAGACTAAAAATTAGTAAGTTTAAGCAACTTTGACTCGCTTGAATTTTGAAAGAGGATTTATGTCTGAGAGCCAAGTAACCATGTATGGAGCTGAGTGGTGTGGAGATTGCAGAAGGTCAAAAAGATTTCTGGATCAAAATAAAGTGAAATATACGTATGTGGATGTTGAACACGATGACGCTGGAAAAGATAAAGCAATTCAAATCAGTGGCAAACAATCAATTCCAGTTATTACTTTTCCAGATAATTCTTTTCTAGTCGAACCTTCCGATATCGATTTGAAAAAGAAATTAGAGGAATTTTCTATTCTCTAATTTGGATATGGGCAATGTCTGCAATTAGATTTGCAGCAAAAACCTTTTGATTTCAAAAAAGGTTCTGTCATAACTGAAAATCCAGATTTAGGATCTTTATACTCAGTTAATCCTGCTGCAACTGCTGCATCATGAGCGGCCATAATTTTTTCATACATTGGATCTGATTGATCAAATTTTGTTGGCATTAACTTAAAGCTCCAATTACTAAGCCCATCAAAACAAAATTTAAAACATCATTGCCGACTTCTAAGGCCCAAACTTTAAATCCGTGTCCACCCATTAAACGATGACTCAATGGAGTTGCAGCCACAATTCCAATTCCTACAATTAATCCAGCTAAAGCTCCGCTTGCTGCAGTTAAACCACCGTTACTTGCTGCAAACCAATCCAGAACAATTGAAAGCACTAAAGCTTGAACAAAAAGTGCCACCACAATAGTTCCAAAAACTACTGCCATATTTTGATGTGAACCTGGTTCTTCTTTGTCAGATTTACCCATTGCTTTCCACCAAACCGGATAAAAAGTTTTTGGTCCAAACCAAATAAATCCACTTATAAAACTAACTAATGTAGCTAATAAAACTGCTACCCAATTTATATTTGCTAACAAAATTTCTCCTATTTAACTGGTTGATTTCTAGTTTCGTCACGATGTTTTCGTAAGTAAATCATAAATGGTGTTCCTCCGGTTCCCACTGCAGATGGATTTCCCGGTGTTTTCTGCGCTTGGGCGTGAATATAAGTTCCTGCATATTCAAGGTGAAGCGCTCTAAAATCTGCAACTAAGGAAACACATTCATTAAAAACATTTTTTAATGAATTGTTATTTATTTTGAATACAAAATCTCTAACACTTGGTCCGTTCTCCACTGCTTCAATGAACTTCACATGTTTTGGAGGCATATATTGACGCATTTCCATTAAGTAATCTCTTAATTCATCTCTTTCATGTTCAATTCCTAATA
>VFQT010002588.1_pt1 | contig 18223 bp, 15 predicted proteins | sample 3512381 | NCBI WGS metagenome assembly VFQT01 (sample SAMN10412376, study PRJNA504923) | tailings metagenome | isolation source: Relicate 2 Philex TSF3 active mining site | place: Philippines: Tuba, Benguet | collected 2017-08-29
GGCCTTCTCGAAGGCTTTCCGGCCATCTTCGAAACGACCGGTGACCCCGTAGAGTCCTCCGAGCCCCTCGAAGATGGCGGCTGTGACAATGCCCTGGTCGCGAGCCTTTTCGAGGGCGGCGATGGCGTCTGCATCGCGTTCTTCGGCCGCGTAGACATTCGCGAGAACGAGCCAGCCGTCTTCGCATTCCGGATGGAGTACGACCTCCTCTTCGAGGAGCTTCACGGCCCCCTGCCCTTCTGTCTCGTCGTTCGAGAGTGCGAGCAAATGGGCCTGCGCGATACGAAGACCCGGGGCATTCGGGTCGGCGTTGCTAGCGGCGTCGAGGTGGGCTTTGGCGTCGCGCTTGATGCCATCGTGCTCGTCTTTAGGAGTGAGGTCGATGCGCTCGAGGGTGAGTCCGGCAAGCTCGATGTGGGGGAGCGCAAAGGTCGGGTCCGAGGCGATAGCCTTCTTGAAGTGTGCGTCCGCCTTGAAGGGCTTCTGGTCCTGGCGGGCCTGACGTCCGAGGCGATACCAGGTCATCGCATCGGCACGTATGGCTGCGGCGCGTTCGAAGAGGCGGAGTGCCTCTTCGGGCATGAGGTTGAGTGCCGCACTTTCGGCGGACACGAACATGAGAGCGGGGTCATCGGGCATCAAGCGGAGCGCGTAGGCCGAGGCTCGGGACGCGGTGTCGGCGTCGCGTTTCGCGATGGCCCCGAGGGCTCGGAAGCCGAGGGTGTAGGCGGTGAGGGTATAGGCATCGAGAGGCGCTGCGGCATCGGTGGGGCCACCGTCCGGAGAGAGCCAGATGCCCTGGGCAACGCGGACGACGAAGCGGCGCGCGAGGAGCTCGGTCGCATCGAAACGGGAGTTCGGCACGAGGCCGTATTCGGGAACAAAGCCGCGGGCCCGGAGGAGGGCTCCGAGAAGACCTGCGAGCTCGAAGGAGGAGACCTGGGTGCGCTTCTTGGCGGTGAGCGCGTCGGCGAGGAGTTCAGGGGAGCGAGGCAGCTCGGAGGCGTCACCGGGGATGGGACGGGGCGGGAGGAGGCCGTCCTTGCCGGTGTGCAAGGCGTGGAGGGCCTCGGCGAGGGCTTCGGGGGTCGCTGGAAGTGCCTGGGCCGCGATGACGACCCTGCCCTTGCCCTCGTCGAAGGCGGTCTTGAGGGGGGCTGGGATCTCGGCAAGGAGGTCGGCCCTCGGATCGATGGGTTGAGCGACAGGAGCCGGCCCATGGGCGGGAAGAGAGAGATAGATGCCAGCGCCCACGAGGGCAATGCATGCGAGTAGGAGCGCGAGGTGACGCTGGCGAAAGCCGCCGGTCTGGGAGGCTGTCATGGGTGTTCCAGGGGTTCAGGGAGGTGGGTAGGCGAACGCGTCATCGGACGATCGCGGTGGGAGAGATGGAGCGGAAGGCGAGATGGTCGGTCTGCTGCAGCGCAAAGGCGAGCCGAAGGATTGCAAGCTCGGTTGAATCGGATGGGCGGGCTGCGGTGATGAGGGGGGCGAGGGTGACGTTGGTTCGGAGCACGGGGCGAATCTGCTCCTCGTCGACCCTGAGCGCGAGGCGGTTTCCGATGGCCTGAGTATCGCGGCCGATGATTAGAGGCCTCTCGAGCAGCTCGTCGAAGATGGTGCGGAGGTCCGAGAGGGTATAGTGGGCGCGAATCGCCTCCATGGTGATGCGAGCGAGCTCACCCACACGGGCTTCGGATTCGTTTGATGCGGAGACACCCTCGAAGAACTCGTACCACCCTTCCCTCCAGGTGAGGATCTCCGTCACGCGGCTCGTGAGGTGGCCTTCGAGGGCATCCTTCATCTTGAGGGGAGAGAGCAGACCGAGCGCGATGAGGGTCTGGCCGAGAGGCCTCTGAGGAGCAATGGAGTGGGCGAGGGCCTTGTCGAGGTCGTCGGCAGAGATGAGACCGTGGAGGACAAGCCAGGTGCCGAAGAGGTCGGTCTTCAGGTTCGAGTGGGCGGCCCGGACCTCTCCCTCGTGGAAGTAGAGCTCCTTGATGACGGTGCCGCGGGTGAGTTTGAGCTTGCCGGACAGACGCTGGAGCCCGATGCGGAAGAAGATGGAAGGTATGCGGCAGCGGTGGATGGGACCATCGTCGATGGGGCGACCCGCGTCCTCTTCGAATAGGTTCGGTTGGAGGTCGACGATGGCGCGCACTTCCCGAATCCGCATCCAGTCGCTGCCGTTGATCGAGACGCGTTCGTTGGGCGCGATGGCGCGACCCGCAAGAAGGGATGAGACGTGCTCGAGTCCTACGGGGCCAAAGATCGTGCCATCGTCGGACCGGAACTCGAAGGTCGCTCGAGTGAGGTCGACGCGACGAAGGGCGAGAGGTCGATGAACGGTGGAGGGGACTGGTACTGGAGGCGAAGCATCCTGAGTCTTCGTGGTCGCATGCTCTGGACTGGCTGAGCTCTCTGGACGCGGTTCGAGGAGCTGCTGGATAAACTGGGCCACGTTTCGCGAGCTAACCTTCAGGCGAGTGTCGAAGAGATAGTCGAGAATAGCCTCCTGAAAATCGGTCGCGGTTTGAAACCTGTCATCGGGGCTCTTGGCGAGAGCCCTCGCGAGAATCGCGCGTATCGGACGCGGGAGGTAGCTGTGGCGCTTGAAACGCTCCTCGACGTCGGCTTCGCGGACGTTCAAGAGTGTCTGCACGTCGTTCTGACCCACAAACAGGCGTTTGAGGGTGAGGCATTCGAAGAGGACTACGCCTAACGCGAAGATGTCGGACCGACGGTCGAGGGGCTGTCCAGTGACCTGCTCGGGGGACATGTAGCCGAGTTTGCCCTTGAGGATACCCCTGTCCTGTTCGGGAAGACTCGCGAGGCCGAGGTCTGCTCGAGCGACGCCGAAGTCCATGATTTTCACGTCGCCCGAACGGGAGATGAGGATATTCGAAGGAGAGACGTCGCGATGGATGATGTTCAGCGGACGCTGCTGTGCGTCGGCCGCGGCGTGGGCATGGGCAAGCCCCCGACAGACCTCGGCGACGATGTGGAGGGCGATCTCGGCTGGTACGCGGAGACGCTCGCGAGTGCAGCGTGAAAGGATGTTGAGGAGGTCGGCGCCGTCGACGAACTCCATCGCGATGTACCAGGTGCCAGAGACCTCACCGAGCTCGTGGATCTGAACGACGTTCGGGTGGTTCAGCAGGCTACTCACCCGGGCTTCGGCAATGAGGAGCTTGATGAAGTTCTTGTTTACCGCGAGCTCGGGCAGGACGCGCTTGATGACCAGGACTTTCTCGAAGCCTCCTGGGCCCACGCTGCGCGCTCGAAAAATCTCGGCCATGCCACCGGTGCCGATTCGCTCGAGCAACTCGTACTTTCCGAATTGGACGGGAAAGCTCGGTTCGGTCGGTGACAGAGACGGACCTCAGTTCTTGGGAGTCAGGCGCTGGGTGAGCGCACGAGCCTGAGAGCAGACGCGTTTGTCGTCGTGGCTCGCGGTGGCTGCGCGTTCCCGAATCTTTGCACAGTCTGCAGTCGATTCCCCAACACGAGTGCAGGTCTCCTCAGCGAGCAGCTCACATTCGTCTGAGCAGGCGGAGAGGAGCGGGAGGGTAGCAAGGATCAGGAGAAACTTCATCGGACCTGGCTCCGTAAGGAGGGCTAGCGCGCCGGCAATTTCGGCCCCTCAACATCAGGTGTCAAGGGTGACAAGCCGGGCTTGGGTCGCTGGGCTTCGAGGGAGTATGGGAAATTGAGCCGATCAGGCCGTGGGGAGAGCGGATGGCTCGACGTGAGCATCGACGATCAGGACAGTGATGTTGTCGATGCCGCCATACTGCAACGCCCGACGAACGAGCTCTTGTGCGGCATTCTCGGCTCCGCTCCAGCCCGATAGGACTTCGTAGATTTCCTCGTCGGATACGAGATCGGTGAGCCCGTCGGAGCACAGCAAATAGCGGTCTTCGGGGCGGCAAGTCCGTGCCTGAGTGTCGACAGCGACGTCGTCCTGCAGCCCGAGGGCGCGGACGATGACGTTCTTGTAGGGAAAGTGGGGCAGGTCTTCGCGGCGCAGGACCCGCATGCGAAGGTACTCGTTCGCCAGAGAATGGTCCTCGGTCAGCTGCAGAAGGCGCCCCTTCCGGAAGCGATAAGCGCGGGAGTCGCCGACGTGGGCGACGTAGCAACGGCCGCCGACGAAGGAGAGGCCGACGATGGTCGTGCCCATGTCCTCGAGGGCGGGATCGGTGCCTGCTTCGCGGAAAATCTGGAGGTTTCCGTACTCGACAGCGGACTTGAGGCGGAACTCGTTGAAGCTCGACAGGTGAGCCATCGCTTCGTCGCGCCAGTGACGGTCGTAGACCTCGCGAAGTCGGGCGGTCACGGTCGAGTCCTGGTAAAACGCGGAGATGGATTCGACGCTGATACGGCTAGCGACCTCGCCGCAGGCGTGTCCTCCCATTCCGTCGGCCACGACGAACACCCCCTGGTCGGGGATGAGCACATGGTCGTCTTCGTTGTGTTCCCGGACGCATCCGACATCGGTGAGCGCGAAGGCATCGAATATCATTTCGGGCTCGTGGGGCCTATAGCGGGAGATTGGACCGTCGGGACACCTGCCCCGGTGGGCACTTCAGCGTCCTTCGCGGTCTAGACCCGTGAGGGACGCTGCGGGACAGTAACTCAGAGGCTATATCTTTTGAAGCGTCGTCTGGTCGACTCGGGGGGCAATCGAAAAGTCGACGCATCTCCGGTCGCCTTGGCGATCGGGGCGCTCGCTTGCTGCCGGCAAAGCGGGCTTTAGGCGGAGCAACCGTCCCCCCGACACGCGATCGACTCCCTCCCCCTTGGATACTGCCGCTTCGGTGATGCGATGACCCTGGGTCGAGTCATGGGATGCAAACGGCTCTCGTTACTGCTGGGGTCTGTTCGTGGACCGGCTGGCTCCTCGGTCGGGGGAGTGGTGGCGCTTGGTGTCGCGTGAAAGCAGTGCGGTAGACTCTGTGCCAAGTCTCGAGCGGGCGTTTATTAGCTCGTCTAGATTCTGGCCTGACACGTAGCGACTTTCTGTCTACCGCTCGTGGTGCCAATCTATTGAAGATCGATAGTCGACCTTGGCGTGTTTCACGTGAAACACTTCAAGGAGCCAGATAAGATCAGTTGATATGACCTAAAACTTATTAATGGCCTAAATCGCACTGTTATGTTTCACGTGAAACACTTGACAGCTTGGTCGCTGCAAGGCAAAACGCCTGTCGAACGCCGAATTCGACGGCAAACCAAACACCGAGGACCTATGGCAAGAATCCTGGCAGTCGCTAATCAGAAGGGCGGAGTCGGCAAGACCACGACAGCGGTCAATCTAGCCGCCTCACTTGCTGTCGCAGAGCAGCGAACATTGCTCATCGATCTTGATCCCCAAGGAAATGCGACATCAGCCTTCGGCATCGACAAGGCGCATGTGCAGCATCACATCTATCACGCCCTCGTCGACGGCGTTCCGATGCGTGACACACTCGTCCCGACTGAGCTCCCCCAACTCACCCTGAGTCCCTCGACCACCGACCTCGCCGGCGCCGAGGTCGAGCTGGTGCCGATCCTCGCTCGCGAGCAGCGCCTGACGCTGAGCCTCGGCCCCGTTCGAGACCAGTTCGACTTCATCATCATCGACTGCCCACCGAGCCTTGGTCTCCTGACCCTCAACGCGCTCACGGTAGCCGACGCCGTCATCATCCCGCTGCAATGCGAGTTCTACGCAATGGAGGGCATGGGCCACCTCATGTCGACCATCGAGCTGGTGAAGACCCACCTCAACCCGCGCCTGCACATCGATGGCATCGTCCTGACCATGTACGACAAGCGCAACAAGCTCTCGCTGCAGGTCGAAACCGAGACCACGGCCTACTTCGGCCGCCAGGTGTTCGAAACCCGCATCCCTCGAAATGTCCGCCTCTCCGAAAGCCCGTCGTTCGGCAAGCCCGCCGTCCTCTACGACGTCACCGCCCCCGGCACGAAGGCCTACCTTGACCTCGCGAGCGAGCTCATCGCCCGCCTCGCCCCGAAGCACGACTCCCACCTCGCAGGTGCAGCATGACCCTTGGACGCTCCGCTCTCGGCAAGGGCCTCTCGGCCCTCATCCCCGCCCCCCGCTTCGCGAATACCCGCGACGACTACTTCCTCTGCCCGATCGACGACATCGTCGCCGACGCCCAACAGCCACGACAACGCTTCGACGACGAGCGCCTCGATGAGCTCGTCGCCTCCATCAAGGAGAAGGGCATCCTCCAGCCACTCGTCGTTCGCAAGAACCCCGACGGCAAGCCGACCTACATCGTCATCGCTGGTGAGCGCCGCTTCCGCGCCGCCCGCAAAGCCGGCCTCAACGAGGTCCCTGTCCTCGTGAAGGACGTCGCGACCAGCGAGGCGCTCGAGCTCGCACTCATCGAAAACCTCCAGCGCGAGGACCTCAACCCCATTGAGGAGGCCCAGGCTTACCAGCGCCTCCTCGAGAGCGAGGACTACACCCAGGACGTCTTGGCACGCCGCCTCGGCAAGAACCGCTCGACCATCGCGAACGCGCTCCGCCTCCTCCGCCTCGATGACAGCCATCAATCCCTCGTCGTCGAGGGCCGCCTCTCCGCAGGCCACGCTCGCTGCCTCCTCGCCATCGAGGACGACACCCAGCGAAAGGGCCTCGCCGACAAGATCATCGCCGAGGACCTCTCCGTCCGTGAAGCCGAAGACTGGGTCCGCAAAGAGCGCGAGACCCAGCAGAAGGCTCCGGCCGAACCGCCGACACCGCGCCAGACGCCCCTTCAACCCTACTACGACGCTGTCGCGAGCGAGCTCTCGCGAGCCCTCGAAGCCGAGGTCTCGATTCAGTCGCGCGGACGTAAGGGCCGCATCACCATCTCGTTCGAGAGCCTCGAAGAGCTCCGACGCCTGAAAGCCCTGCTCGACCCGAACGGCGTCGCCCTCCCACAAAGCGCCTGAACCGGCACCCTGAATGGAAAAGCCCGACCCCTCCCAATGCGTCGGGCTTTTTGTTTCAGGGCTTCGGCTCGCGTGGCAGGTTGAACACAAAGCCCGCGGTCACCGTATCGAGACACCTCCGACGGTCCACATAATCCCTGCCCACCGCCTCCGCCTCGAGTCTCCAGAGCCTCTTCAGGTTCACAAAAAAGGTCGAGCGGATTGAGTGCATCACGCCCTCCCGGCGCCCCTGAACCTCCCATCGACGCGCCGTCCAGAGGTCATACTTCACGTCCTCGTCGACGTGGACTTCGAGCCCATCGAGCGTCACCTCGGCCCGCGCGGCGTCTGCGCCCACACGCGAACCGTCATCGTACCCATCTCTCACCGCCACCCACCCGGAACAACCCCGCGGCCCCTCCACGCCGAGCCGGACCTCGTGGCCGAAAGCCGCCATCTCAGCCTCGGTCCAAAGCCGCCAGCCCTTGCCCGGCGACGAGAAGCTCACCTCGCCCGTCGCCGACGTCCAGACCTCCCGCGGCTCTGGCGGGGGAGGCACGAACTCCTGCGGCTCCTCCCGACACCCCGCGACGCCAATGGAAACCGCTATCAAAAGCCCTGACCTCATCGGCCCTCCCCTCCCCTGCCCCTTCCAGGCATTTGCCACGGTGCTTCATCGAGCCACCCGAGCCGCATGCAACCCCAGAGACCGATCAAGATGGCCTCAGCCGCGTCGTGCCTGAGCGACGTCGGTCTATTTCCCCCTGACCACGCAATCACCTCGCGCGCTCGCCGATCGGCCGTTTCCTTGGCCTGCGCCCCATCCCGACGCTCGTGAGGCCAGAGCAGCGCCTCACGCCACACCTCAGCGCTCGTCCATTCACATGTCATCCCCATCCTCGAGCCCGCCTTCATCCAGATCTCGGCGAGGTCACGATCCCCTTCGCATACGAGCGCGACACACCGCCCACCCTCACCAGCGTCCTGAAGAATGCGCCCCACGCTGCGCTTGATGGCCTGAGCTCCCGGGAAATGCGTCGAACGATAGCGTCTGCAACGGCCATCAGGACCAAACACGGCAAGCCCCGTCCAGAGCCCGAGATCGACCGCGAGGAGCGTCCCCTGCAACATGGCTCTAGCGAACCTCGAGGGTGCCGAGGTTCGTCGTCGCGCCTTCCCGGACCTCGAAACCGCGGGAGAGCCGCCCTCCGTCCGCACCCTCGAGGACGAGCACATGCATTCCAACGGTGAGCACCTTCGAGACCGAATTCGACCCGACCTCGAGCCTCACGCCATCGATCTCGACGCGCGTGCCATCCGCAGGAAAGAATCGGAACCGCACCTCCCCTAGGGGAACGCGCTTGAGCGCCACCGTCACCGACTCCTCGTCACCGATTCGCACCTCGAAAGCTCGCGACTCGTACCCATCGAGCGAGGCCCGACCATGCAGGACATCTCCCTGCCGGCCCTTGATACGCCGCGGCCCGACCGACGCTCCATGACCTTCGATGGTCAAGACCGCGCCCGCAGGGACAGAACGCACGACCACCTCCGCGAGGCTCTCGAAGCGCTCCAAATCGAGCTCCGAGACCGCCTGACCGAATACGCTCCCCGCTACCCATAGCGGCGACTCGATGACGCTTTCTGCGACGTCTTCCGAGGCCGTCTGACCATCCCCCGCGGTCCCGATAGGCGCCGATATCCGCGTTTCCATCGAAGCCTCTTCGGCCTCGCGCTTCGCCGACAGCTGCGAGATGAGAAACACGACCACGCTGATGAGCAGCAGGTTGAGCCCGACGAGCAACGCAAAACCAAGCCCTCGGTAGGAATACGCTGGCTGACGCTCGACTGGGGTCAGAGTCCGCGCCTCAGCGTCCGGAGATTCATGGACCTCCTCGGTCAGCGCCTTTCTCGGCAGGGCAGGGAGCCCCGCCGCGAGGACCTCGTCAAACGAAGCTCGAGAAGGAGAGCCACCCCACACGCGGGCTTCTACTAGCCAACTCGCGAGGGCCCTCGGGCTCCACTGAATCCGAGCCTCCGCCGCGACGCCTCTCAGCACCTCGGCCGCCTCGTGGGCGCTCTGAAAGCGCGCCTCGGGTTCCCGCTCGAGGAGCCTCTCCACAAAGTCCGAAAGTCCAGAGGGCAAGTCAGTCACGACCTCTTGAAGGGCAGGGGGAGAAAGGGTCCGGACGCGCTCCAGTGTGGCGAGGTCCGAAGCCCCCACGAAGAGCGACTGCCCCGCGAGGAGCTCCCATGCGACGACCCCGAGCGAGAACAGGTCGGAGCGCCTGTCGATCGCAAGACCCGCCGCCTGCTGAGGCGACATGTAGCCGAACTTTCCCCGCACCGTCACGCTCATCGCAGACTTCATCTGCTCGACCGCCCGGGCGATCCCGAAGTCGAGGAGCTTCACCTCGCCGCTGCGGCTCAACATGATGTTCGACGGAGACACGTCTCGATGGACGAGCCCGAGCGGCCTCCCATCGTCACCCCGAACCTCGTGCGCATAATCGAGCGCATCGAGCAGCGCAACGAGCACTTGGACGACCCACGCGACTGGCATCTTCTCAGAACGCTGCGCGAGCTTGCGCATGAGTTCTGCGAGGTCGACCCCATCGACGAACTCCATCGCGATGAAGAAGCGCCCCTCGTCCTCTCCGAGGTCGAAGACCTGCGCGATCCCGGCGTGGTTGAGCCTGACGGCGAGTCGCCCCTCGTCGAGGAATCGCTCGACGAAGGCCGGGTCCCCCGCGAGATGAGGCAGGATGCGCTTGATGACGACCTGCTTTTCGAAGCCCCGCGCGCCGCTCACGCGGGCCTTGTAGACCTCTCCCATGCCGCCGCGCCCGATCTCCGCGAGCAGCTCGTATCGGCCCACCCGACCGAGCGGTGGCTCGTCCCTCCCGTTGCGATGTCCTGGATTGGGTGCAGACACCCGTCCACTGTCCACGAGCCGCCCGAGCTATGCAAGGTGGCTCTACACAGTCAGGCCGGTCAGTGAAACCCAGACCCCTCGAACTCCGATCTCACAGGAGCTGGCGGCTCGCGGTCGAGCCTCTCGAAGGTCTTCCGAATCGCGCGTCGCACCGTGCCCCCGAAGACCCACATCCAACCGTAGTCCGCCCCCGTGAAACGTTTCACGATGAAGTCGGTCAGCTCGGGCTTCGTCGCCGCCTCTCGCCCGCGGACCTGCCAGGTCGCAATGAGCGTCTCGCGATAGCCCTGCCACTCTAGCCAAGCGCGTCCGCCCGCGAACCCGAAGGGCAGGGGGAGGAGCAGATAGAGAAGCACCATGCCCGGGAAGGTGAACCGCTTGAACTGTCGAACGTGGACCGCTTCGTGACGCAGGATGAGGTAACGCTCGAGAGCTGGCAGATAGCGCCAGTCATCCGGGACGTAGATCCGGCGCCCGAGGGTCGTCGTGTAGCTCGAGAGAAACCGGTCCTGTTTGCCGAACGTGATGGCCCTCAGGAGCTTGTCGATCAGGAGACAGAGCCGACTGTCGCGTTTCTGGATGACGACGAGCTCGCCGAGCTCACGCGCAAGCTCGGCGACGTAGGACTGGTAGAGGGCTTCTCCCTCCGCTTCGGTCCAGGGGTTCAATCGCGCCTCAGGACGTCGCTCAGGTCGTAGCGGCCAGCCGCGCGAGGTGCCGACATGAGCCAGCCTGCCGCAAGGACAGCCCCGCGCGCGAAGATGTCGCGATCTAGGGCGCGATGCTCGAGGGTCAGCACCTCGCCTTCGGCGTAGAAGCTCACGCTGTGGTCGCCGACGACCGAGCCGCCGCGGACGGCGTGGATCCCAACCTCGCCCCGGGGACGGGCGCCGACAGCCCCCTCGCGACCATGCCGGGCGATCTCCGAGAGACCCGCGCCACGAGCTGCGGCGAGCCTCTGCGCGATGGCCACGGCCGTCCCCGAGGGTGCGTCGACCTTGTGGCGGTGGTGAGCCTCGACGACCTCGATGTCCCAGCTCTCGTCGAGAAGGCGCGCGACCTCGCTGACAAGCGACAGCAGGGTGTGGACTCCTACCGAGAAGTTCGGCGCCCAGATGAGCGGAATGTCTTTCCCCGCGCTGTCGAGCAGCGCCTCTTCCGCAGGCCCAAGGCCTGTCGTCCCAAGGACGAGCGGTACCTCATGAGCCCGGCAGAAGGCGAGGGTCGCGGGGATCTGCGCGACCGTCGAGAAGTCGATGACGCAGCGGGCACGGGCCCCGAGAGCCTCGTCGAGAGCAGGTCCATCCTTGTCGACCTCGGCGGCAACGTCGATCCCGCGCATATCGAGGAGGGCCTTGATGCGCTGTCCCATGCGGCCTTTGGCACCGACGATGACGACGCCTGGAAGAACACCAGAATCGATGCTCATAGGAGCCCCGCATGGGCGAGCGCAGAGGCGAGGGTCGCGTCGACCCGTCGGTCAGCTTCATCGTCGGAGAGCGGCAGGAGCGGCATTCGGACCGCGTCGCGAGCGTGTCCAAGGCGCATAGCGGCGCGCTTGACGGGGATCGGATTGCTCGTGAGGAAGAGGGCCTCGAAGAGCGGGCGAAGCTTGTAGTGAAGGGCGCGTGCCTCGCTGTAGCGGCCTGCGAGCGCCGCTCGGACGAGCGAGACGACACCTTCGGGAGCCACGTTCGAGGCGACCGAGACCACGCCATGGGCACCGAGTGCCATCATCGGCAACGTGAGCGCGTCGTCGCCCGAGAGGATGGCGAACCCATTGCCGAGGCTCTCGGCTTGCGCGACGAGGGTCTCGACCTGGGACAACACGCCCGAGGCTTCCTTGACGCCGACGAAGCGCGGGTCGCGGGCGAGCTCGAGGGTGGTCGGGGCCGCCATATTGACGCCCGTGCGACCGGGCACGTTATAGAGCAGGACGGGCAGCCCGACGTCGGCGACTGCCCGGAAATGCGCGAGCAAGGCCTTCTGCGGTGGCTTGTTGTAAGGGGGCGTCACGACGAGGGCCATATCGGCACCGAGATCTTTCGCGAGCCTCGTGCACTCGATGGTCGTCGCGGTCGAGCTCGAGCCCGTCCCCGCGATGACTGGCACACGACCTCGTCCGACGGCCACCGCGATGCGGACACACTCGGTGTATTCCTGCATCGTGAGGGTCGGCGTCTCCCCCGTCGTCCCGCACGGAACGAGGCCCGAACCTGCCGCCGCGACCCGCTCACAGAGCGCTTCATAAGCACTCGAATCGACGCTGCCATCCTCGCGAAACGGCGTGTAGAGCGCCGTGAACGTGCCTTCCAACCGTGCGGATGCCATGGGGATCTCCTCGTCTTCGTCTTTCTTCCGGACGCGCCCCTCCTTGCACGAAGGGAGCCTCGCTTCAACGGCGGGGTCGCTTTACCGAATCCCGCATCATCGCGCGTTCCTCAGCCTACTCGGCGGTCTTGAGCCTATTGACCGCCCGATCAAGCGCGATCTTGACCGCGAGATGGGGCTCGACCGAGAGCCATGTCTCGAGGGTCGGCACGACGCGCACGCTGCCGGCATCAAGGAGCCCAAGGGCGACCGCCTCACGGACGAGCGGCTCAGGGTCGTTCTTGAGGCTCAGCATCGCATCGACCGCGCGATCGCCAAAGCCCCGGCCAAGGGAGCGCAGCGCCTGCCGTCTCATCTGCAACCCGAGCTCGGTCCCGTTGTCGGCGCGCTCGTGCAGGAGGCTCATGAGCACTTCGTAGGTCGCCTCCGAGGGGTAGAAGGCGAGGGCTGCAACCGCCCGCACCCGCACCCGCACGGCCTCGTTCGGGGTGTTCATGATGTCGACGAGCAGCTCGCCGACGTCAGCCCCGATGCGGGCGAGATTCTCGGGTCTGAGCTGGAGCTCGTAGCTCGAGAGCAGCCACACGAGGGAGCTTCGCTGTTCTGACTTCGAGCGCGCGGAAGCGTCACTCGAGACGGCGAGGGACCCCGCAAGGGCAAAGGCGAGAGCCGCGGCGCGAAGAAGGCGAGGGGAGGGGGACATGCTCATGGCTCCTGCATCGTGGGGTTCTTGTGAAGGACCTTGCGCTGGCCGAGCGAAACGATGTCCTCGAGGGTTGCAGCCCAGAACATCAAATTGCGCCCACCAAGCGAGGCGCACTCCTCGGGGTCGACCATGCCATCGCGGTTCCGATCGTTCGGCGCCGCAGGGCATTCTGCCGTGTCGCTGATCGTGTCGTGCATCGTCCCGTCGGCCTCGGTCGTGTGGAAGAGGCCGAGCTGGTGGCCGAGCTCGTGGGCCATGGTCTGGGCGGTGAGCGCAATCGCAACGCCCTCCTCGGGATAGCTGAGATACTCGGCCATCGAGACCGCGACGCCGGAATTATAGGTGCCATGCATCATGGGGGGCCCGGGGATACCGCCGGCTTTTCCGAGGAGATCCCAACCGGTAAAGCCGCGAACGAGAAAGAACGACACGCCGAAATTGTCCTCGGGCAGTGTCTTCGAAAGGCTCAAGAGCTCGGCGTGCTCATCGATTCCCATGGAGTCCCCGGTGTCGACGATGCTCAGGCGCTGGGCGTCGGCGCTCGAGACGTCGAAGTAGCGGACAGTGCCGAGCGTCACGCCCAGGTTCGCCATGAGCTGGCGGAAGCTCCCGAGAAGGCGCTGGAATTTGGCGTCGTTCTGGGCGCGGCTCGCCGTGAGGTTCGGGACCCCGACAAACCACAGGTTGACGTCCATGACAGATGCGACGGGCTCGACGCGCGTATTTTCGAGGATGTAGACCCAACCCTTGCCGACGGGAGCAGGCGTTCCGTCGACGTCGGGGTAAGCGAAGAAGCTGAAGCTGTAACGGCCAGCTTCGACGCCGAGGGTGTCGCGATTGGGCACCTGTACAGTGTACGCGGTGAACGACGGAAATGTCCGATTCTCCGCTGCATTCGGGTCGCCATAGCCGAGGAGATCGCGTCCATCGGGGCCAAGTAGAGTGTACAGCGTGAGGTAGGTCTCGGGGTGGTCGATTCCGACCGCGACGATGGTGAACGAGGATGAGCTCGACTTTGGGAAGAAGTTGAAGGTCCGAGAGAGTCCTTCGCCGCCGAGTTCGACCTCACCGAGATCGTGGAGGATGACGTGCGGAGGCTTGGCGATGGGCGGGCCGCAGCCCTCGTCGATGTAGCCGTTGCAGTCCTGGTCCTCGCCATCACAACGCTCGGGGCTCGGGCTGCAGGGGGCTTCGCGCTCGCAGCGACCCGAACGGAGGTTGCATTGCTGGCCTTCGGGGCAGCTCCCGTCCTGGCAGCGGGCGGCGCAGACCTTGCTCTCGGTCGGGCAGAACTGGTCGGCGCGGCAGCCGTCGTCGCTTTCGCAGGTCTTGAGGCAGAGCTTTCGTCTCTTGCCGTCGGAGTCGAGGTCGGAGATGCAGCGGCTGCCCGTCGGGCATTCCTCGTCGCCAGCGCATTGCAGCGTGCAGTAGCCGTTGGACGGCCGCGTGTTGCAATAGCCCGTCTCACAGTCGGTATCGGCGCGGCATGCGCCAGCGATTGGCTGGGTCGGGAGCGCGATGTCGGGCGTCGTCACCTCGGGGAGGCTCGTCTCGGGGACGAGCGCATTGGTGTCGGTCGCGTCGACGCCACTCGCGGGGGCTTCTGCAGGGCAACCGCCGAGCATGAGGACGAGGGGCATGAGGAGGGGCAAAGGTGTGGATTGGGCGCGCCGCATGGGAGGCGCACCGTACCAGATGCCGGGAGGGACGCGAAGCTTTTGCCGAGGACAAAAGCAGGCCGACGCCCCGCCGTAGACTCAGTAGATGCGCATCCGTTCGCCAAGGCGTGTGGCGGCCTCGGCGGCCTCGGCGCGCAGGGCCGCGATATCCGCGTGGACGAGGGCGCCTTGACGCAAGACGACGCGACCGTCGACGATGGCGTGGACAGCGCCCTCGGGCGTCATCGCGACGAGGTCCGAGTGGACCGATTCGCCGAGGTGAAGCGCTGCGAGCTCACGCCCAGATTCGAGTCGGCTCAGCGCAAGGAGCTCGGATTCACCATAGCGGGCGCCATCTTCGCGAGCGCAAAGGACCTCGTCGCGCATGTGCGAGGGATAGCCGTCGGTGCCGAGGGCGACCCGACGTGCGCCAAATGGCCCACCGAGGGCCCCGGGGTAGCCGACGCCGTTGCCGCGGTTCGAGCGCGGGTTCTGGACGAACCAGGCGCCGCGGCTGTTGACGAGCTCGACCTCCTCGAGGTTGACGTGGACGCCGTGGGCGAGGATCGTCCCGCGACGGATGGCGCCAAGCGCGTCGAGGCGATCGATGGCGCCCCGGTAGCCCCGGCGGCGCGCATCGGCGACATCGGCGAGCGACTCGGCCGCGTGGACGTGGAGGCCGACGCCGAGGTCGAGCGCAATCCCGGCGGCATCCTTGATGACCCCGTCCGAGAGCGTAAAGGGCGCGTGCAACCCGACGAGTCCCGCGAGCATGCGGGTCCTGCCGCGCTGGGCGAAGCGGACGCATTCGCGCAGGCCGTCCTGAGCCTCGGAGCGCCCGGCGTTGCGCTCGGTGGCTCCGTAGCAGAGGAGGGCCCTGACCCCGAGGCGACTCACCTCGTCGGCGATGACGTCGAGGGAGCCGGCGATGAAGTTCGGGGATTCGTGATGGTCGATGAGCGTTGTGGTGCCATGCAGCAAGGCTTCTCCGATGCCAATCCGGGCGGCAATCCGGAGGGTGTCCTCGTCGAGGGCCCGATCGAGCCGCCACCAGAGCCTTTGGAGAATCGGAATGTACTGCTTTGGCCAGGGTGCTGGCACTGGAACGCCAAAGGGGATGAGGGCGCTGTAGAGGTGGGTGTGCGCGTTGACGTGGCCATGCTGGATGACCGCCTCGGGGCAGGGGAGGGCGTCGACCTCACCGCTCGAGAGCAGTGCGGAGGGCGGCGTGCCATGTCCCGTCCAGACGAGGGTTCCCCGCCGGAAGACCGCGCTGAGTCCATGTTTGTCGGGTCCGAGGACGATGATGGGGTTCCCGCTCTCGCTCGTGTCTTCGGTGCTCATCAGCCCGTCCTCGGCCGCATCGCGGCCCCATGCAGAAAGGCTCCCGACGCATGAGAGGCACTTGCATCTCAAATCCATGGCGCGGGACTTCTCTCGGCGGAGGCTTCTCGGGGCACAATTCGTGCCGGCCTGTGACGAGGCCGAAATTGGCCAACAGCCATCGACTCGAGGCAGGTTTTAAGCGGCCCTCAGGGCTCGAGGGCACTCGAGCAGACTTGACGCAGGTCCCGCGCTCGGTCGAACGCTAGTGCAGTGAGGTCGCGATTGAGGGTGCGAGAGTTCGAAATCACCCAGCACGACAAGCGCCGGGCTCCGCGGCCTTCTCGAAGCCTCAGCGCCCCTTCTTGCGAGCCTTCGCGGCCTTCTTGTTCGCTTCGCGACGCTTCTTCTTCGCGTCGACGCGCGCCTGCGTCTCGGCGGCTGATGGTCCCTTCGGCTTGCCCCTCATCCCGAGGAAACCGTCATCTCCGCCGTCATCACCGCCGCCCATGAGACCCTGCAGGCCGCCTTCGAGGTCGCCGAACATCTCGGTTCCTGGGGCACCCGCGCCACGGAGCTGCTTCAGCATGTTGAGCTGCTTGAATCCCGGGAGATTGGCAAGCAATCCCGGAGACTTGGAGACGCGCTTCATCACGTTGCGCATGCTGTAGAAGCGCTGGACGATCTGGCGCACGTCGTTGAGGGTCGTGCCCGAGCCCGCCGCGATACGGCGGAGGCGGCTTGCGTTCGAGAGCAGCTCGGGGTGGAGGCGCTCTTTCTTGGTCATCGAGCAGATGACGGCCTCGACCTTGTCGAGCTGTTTGTCGTCGAGGTCGGCCCCGGGCATGCTGTCTTTGAAGAACGGCATCTTCTCGAGGATGTCCTTCAACGAGCCCATCCGCTTGATGGTGCGGATCTGCTCGAGGAAGGTGATCATGTTGAAGTTGCCCGAGAGGATCTTCTTCGCGTCCTCCTCGGCCTTCTGCTCGTCGACGACCTCCTCGAAGTCCTTGACGAGTCCGACGACGTCGCCAAAGCCAAGGATGCGGCCCGCGAGGCCCTCGGGGCGGAACTCCTCGAGCTTGTCGAGGCTTTCGCCGATACCGAGGAACTTGATGGGCTTGCCAGTGACGGCCTTGACCGAGAGCGCCGCACCACCGCGCGCGTCACCGTCGAGCTTCGTCATGACGACGCCCGAGAGGTCGAGCTGGTCGTCGAAGGTCTTGGCGGTCCGGACGGCGTCCTGACCGGTCATCGCGTCAAGGACGAGGAAGATGTTGTCGGGCTTCGTCCTCTTCTTGATGTCCGAGAGCTCCTGCATGAGGGCTTCGTCGATCGTGAGGCGACCCGCGGTGTCGAAGATGATGACGTCGTTCCGGTTCGCGCGCGCTTCCTTGAGCGCCTGCTCGCAGAGGTCGGGGGGCGCGACGCCCGAAACCGTGTAGACCGGAATGCCGAGCTGGCGACCGAGGACCTGGAGTTGGTCGATGGCGGCGGGGCGGTAGATGTCGGCCGCGACGAGCAGCGGCTTGTGGCCGTCTTTCAGTAGCTTTTTCGCGAGCTTGCCGGTCGTCGTCGTCTTGCCAGCACCCTGGAGGCCGACCATCATGATGGTCGAGATGGCCGAGCCCTTCTTGAGTGCGATGCTCGTGTCGACAGGCCCCATGAGCCCCACGAGCTCGTCGTGGCAGATGTTGATGAAATGGTCTGCAGGGCTGACCTGGACCTTCTTGCCGTCTTTCTGGGTGGCCCTGAGATGGACGAGCTCGCCGGCTGCTTTCTCCTGGACTTTATTGAGAAATCCCTTGACGACGCCAAATTCGACGTCGGCCTCGAGAAGGGACAGTCGAACCTCGCGCAGCGCGTCCTTGATGTTCGACTCGTCGAGCGTTGTCTTGCCGGTGAGCTTCGCCTTGGCCGACTTGAATCCATTGTAGAGCGTATCGAACATCGATGGGGTCCCCGGGGTCGTCTCAGAGCGCCGTCAGGCGAAAGCGCCCTCTAACCACCTGAGCCCCGCTTGTCAACGCCATGAGCCCGGACAGGTCCGGGCTTGGTGGGACAGGCTCTGCTTCCTCAGTGGAGGGGATTGGGCTGGCAGAGGGGACCTTGGCATCCAGCGACATCGAGCATCAGGATTTCCTGCCGTTTGGCGCCCCAGCAGCCATTTGAGGACGTGTCGACTGTGAAGGTGTAGCTGCGGGGTCCACGGGTCTCGTTGTAGAACTCGGGCGACTTGACCCAGGAGCCGTCGAGGGTCGTGAGCTTGGCCCGGAATCGGTAGGTCGCATCGACAGGCGCGTCGAAGTAGACCGTCGCGTACATCTTGCAGCCTTGCCCAGT
>VFQT010002589.1_pt1 | contig 18220 bp, 16 predicted proteins | sample 3512381 | NCBI WGS metagenome assembly VFQT01 (sample SAMN10412376, study PRJNA504923) | tailings metagenome | isolation source: Relicate 2 Philex TSF3 active mining site | place: Philippines: Tuba, Benguet | collected 2017-08-29
CAGGAGCAGTTAGTACAAGGTCCTTTTGACTTTACGCGTCACAATTCAATTTCGTTGGCGGATATGCAAAAAATGCTACAGGCTGTGGTGTTTCCCAATTCGCTTCCCAAAAAAAATCGTTTCAATTTTTCGGAGAAGGATCGTTTATTCTTATTACAGTATTTATCGCAGTATCCTTCAGAAACCAATTATCCGAAGTATGATACCTCTGTTTTTTATGATAGTTATGTGAAATTCTTTTTTCAGGATTCTACCCACCGCATGCCTGCAGGCGTGCGCGTTTTTAATAAAGTAGGCTGGGCTTATGGGTTTTTAACCGATGTTTCTTACGTAGTTGACACCGTTAATCGGGTAGATTATTTCTTATCGGCCACGCTCTATGTAAACAGCGATGGCGTAGTCAATGATTCTAAGTATGACGAGGAAACTGTAGGGTTTCCCTTCTTGCGGGAGCTGGGCAGGCTGGTTTATAACTACGAATTAACTCGGAATCGACCATTTCGTCCCCCGCTGACTATCCAAGGGGTTCACTACGAAAAGCGGGATCCTGCGGATAATCGTCCTACCATTAAAGAAGCTGATAATTAGTTTTATTGATAATCAGTGGAGTGTAGTTAAATTGCGCCCCGAAAATTATTCTGACTAAACTTTTTTGCACGGGGATTGTAGTATAGGCATGAACGCATTTACGATTAAGGATTTGGAGAATTTGTCTGGGGTAAAGGCGCACACCATCCGGATTTGGGAGCAACGCTATAACTTTTTAAAGCCACAGCGCACGGAGACCAATATTCGCTATTACACCAATGAGGAATTAAAGATTATCCTCAATATTTCCCTTTTAAATAAGTACGGATTTAAGATTTCTCACATAGACCGCATGTCCCAAGAGGAAATTGGGCAGCGAATTCTCTCACTTACTGATTCACAGGCCATTCAGGAGCGTAATGTAAACGAGCTTGTGAAGGAAATGATTGATTTAAATACTGAAAAGTTAGACAAGGTTATTTCTGAGCATATTGCTTTAAAGGGGATGGAGCGTACGATGATGAAGTTATTGTTCCCTTTTCTGGAAAAAATTGGGATTCTTTGGGTAACCGGGCATATCAACCCTGCCCAGGAGCACTTGGTGACCAACCTGATTCGTCAGAAAATGATGGTGGCTATTGATAAGACTCCACAACCTGAAAATCCTCAAAAAAGTGTTTTGCTGTTCTTGCCTGAGGGGGAGTATCACGAGCTGGGTTTGTTATTCTTGAATTATTTAATGAAGAATAAAGGGGTAGGAACCATCTATGCCGGCACCAATATTCCATTTAAGGATGTGGCCTATATCATTGATTTGAAACAGCCCGATTACATTTTTTGCCACTTAACTACCACGGTTTCTAACTTTTCCATCGAAAAGTTCCTGGATAAATCCGCTCACTATTTTGAGGGTACGCCGTTGATTGTTTCAGGACATCCCATCATGCATTACAAGAAAACGATTCCTTCGGGGATATCGTTTAAGTACTCGCTGGTGGAGATGATGGAATTTATCAATCAGCTGGGGGCTTAAGGGGCCAGTCGCTCAATTTTCCAATTACCGGTTTGTTCTTTTGTATAAGTAATGCGGTCGTGCATACGGCTTGGTCTGCCTTGCCAAAATTCAATTCGGCTGGGATTTACACAATAACCGCCCCAATGCGGGGGTCTTGGTATTACTGATTGGCCTTGGTATTGTTTTTCAAGTGCAGCGTATTGTTCTTCCAGCCACTTTTTATTTTCTACAACCTGGCTCTGTGGTGAGGCCCATGCGCCCAATTGACTCCCAATTGGACGGCTGTGAAAATATGCATCACTGGCTGTTGCATCTATAGGAGTTGCCGTACCAATAATTCGTATTTGTCTTTCAAGTTCTTTCCAAAAAAATAATAACGAACAAGCAGGATTTGCTTTTAGCTGATGTCCCTTGGCGCTTTCGTAATTAGTAAAAAATACAAATCCATTTTTGTCATATCCTTTCAGTAGTACAATTCTGGATTCCGGTGTACTTCCATTAAGCGAGGAAAGTGTCATGGCATTTACTTCGTCAATATCTGCACGAGTGGCCTGTTCCCACCATACAGTAAATTGATCAAAGGGGTCTTTGGCTACTTCAGTTTCCTGCAGGCTGTTTAGCGCGTAATCTCTGCGTAAATCTGCGATGGGGGACTTTGCCATAATCTTAGAAAGCATAAAGGTACAACTTCGTATTTTTAAGTAATAGTTATCTACTCCATGCAACCAATAATAGATGCAAACCGGGTACGCCAGTTATTTTTGATGGCATTAATACTTTTAATTGGTGTTGTGCTGTTCAGAGAGCTTTCTTTCTATATACCGGCACTCTTGGGAGCACTTACACTTTATATTTTACTTCGGTCTGCCTTTTTTAGGCTCACTGAAGTAAGAAAATGGAAAAAAGGGCCCACTGCTTTATTGTTGATGATTGTTTCGTTGCTGATGATTTTATTTCCAGTTGCTTTATTGCTACAAATGTTGTCTGGAAAACTTACGTATGCGTTGGAACACTCCGGAGAGTTGGTGACTTCTCTCAAACAGGTGGTTGCTGAAATTGAGATGCGATATCATGTTGTAATTCTGAGTGAGGCTAATATTAACAGAGTAGGAGAGTGGATGGCATCTTTATTGCCGCGTATGCTAGGAGCTACCTTCAACTCATTATCTACTATTTTCTTCCTGTACTTTATCCTTTATTTTTTGTTTACGCAGGGGCGTGCATTTGAAAAAGCATTAGTGCAGTACCTGCCATTCCGTGCAGACAACGTCGGGTTGCTAGAAAAAGAAGTACACTCGATGGTGGTTGCTAATGCAGTTGGAATTCCGGTAGTGGCGTTTGCACAAGGAATAGTGGGGCTAATTGGTTATTGGTTGATTGGTGTGAAGGAACCATTTTTCTGGTTTGGTATTACTTGTATTGCAGGTATGTTACCAGTAATTGGGGCTGCATTAGCCTATATCCCCTTGATCATTATCTTTTTGGCCAATGGGCAAATGGGGCAGGGGATTGCCATGTTCTTTTTTGGATTTGGTGTAATTGGAACAGTTGATAATTTTTTGCGTTTTACGCTACTGCGAAAAATTGGAGATGTTCATCCTTTAGTAACGGTATTTGGTGTAATTGCCGGACTTAGTTTATTTGGTTTTATCGGATTGATTTTTGGTCCACTGTTGATTTCACTTCTTTTATTACTGATTCGTATTTACCGTTCTGAATTTGTTGTTAAACACGGGGCAATTGGATGAGTGCATTACCTGTTTCAGATTGGTTGAATCTTTTTTCTAAACTCACCTGGCGGCGTTTTGTCAATGCAGTAAAAGTTTGGACGAGTTATCAATTGAGTAAATGGACAGGTAAGCCTATTCAATGGGGTCTTCCCATTTCTATTTCATTTGAACCTACTACTTCTTGTAATCTTCGCTGCCCGGAATGTCCCAGCGGACTTCGCTCATTTAGCAGACCAACCGGTATGCTACAGCGTGATTTTTTTAGTAGCACCATCGATCAGCTTCACCAAGATCTATTCTATCTGATTTTTTATTTTCAGGGCGAACCTTATTTGAACCCTGCCTTTTTAGATATGGTGCGCTATGCAGCTGATAAAAAAATTTATACTGCTACATCTACCAATGGGCATTATTTAAATGATGCTAACGCACGTAAAACTATTGAGAGTGGGTTAGATCGTCTGATTATTTCTATTGACGGCACCACGCAAGACGTGTATGAACAATATCGGGTAGGTGGAAATCTAGAAAAAGTGTTAGAAGGTGCGCGTACCATTATGCATTGGAAAAAGCAGTTAAAAAGTAAAACACCATTTGTAGTGTTTCAGTTTTTAGTAGTTCGTCCTAATGAACATCAATTAGAAGATGCTCGCGTTTTGGCAAAACAAATTGGAGTAGATGCCATTTGGTTTAAAACTGCACAGGTCTATGATTTTGAGAACGACCCCAATCAATTAATTCCACTTAATTCATCTTATAGTCGTTACCGCAAAACAGAAAGTGGTACTGTATTCAAAGGGCAACTGGCCAATCATTGCTGGCGGCTTTGGCATGATCCAGTGATTACTTGGGATGGACTGGTAGCACCGTGCTGTTTTGATAAGGATGCTTCTCACCGATTAGGAGACTTGAAACAACAGTCTTTTGCCTCTATTTGGCGAAGCGATCCCTATAAAAAATTTAGAGCCACCTTGTTACAAGGTCGAAAGCATATTGATATTTGTGCTAATTGCTCTGAGGGGACCAAAGTTTGGAGTGATTAACACTTTTCGGAAGTCTATTGCTGGGACCTCGGCTGCCTTGATGTTTAAACATTAACTTTGCTGGATGGGCATTGAGCAGGATATTCAGCAAACTCGATTTAGGAATAATTTTCAAAAGGTGGCGGTCAATCTACTGTATACAAGTGGGTGGTTGCGCGACCAAATGAAAATGATTTTTGATCGGGAAGATATTACCGCTCAGCAGTTTAATATGCTTCGTATTCTTCGCGGTAGTTATCCGGCTCCACTTTCTACGCTACAAATTCGGGATCGTATGCTCGAAAAAATGAGCGATACCAGCCGCTTAGTGGATCGATTGGTTACAAAAGGGCTTGTAAAAAAAATTACTTCTGAAACGGATCGACGTTTAGTGGATGTATTAATTACCGAGAAGGGTAAAAAACTTTTGGCTCGCTTAGATGCCTGTGATACAGAAATGGATGCCATCTTTTCCAACCTAAACGAGCAGGAAGCAGCGCAGCTTAGCAACCTTTTGGATAAAATGCGTACTGGAAAAGGATAACGTATTTTTGCAGGATGAAGCGATACGTGTTATTCATACCGACTCTCTTTCTATTTTTTATTTCGTTGGCACAACCCAAGTTTGAATTTCGTGGGGTTTGGATTGCCAGTGTAGCCAACATTGACTGGCCCAAATCTGGAATGACCGATCCCGCTGCACAGCGTGCCGATTTTATTCGGATACTCGACCAACATCAGCGTAATGGCATGAATGCTATGATTGTTCAAATCAGACCGGCTGCCGACGCGTTTTATCCCTCTTCCTTTGAGCCTTGGAGTGAATGGTTAACGGGCGAACAAGGCAAAGCACCCAATCCTTATTGGGATCCGCTTGCTTTTATGATTGAGGAAACACATAAAAGAGGAATGGAATTTCATGCTTGGTTAAATCCATACCGAGCTGTACAAACTATCGGGAAGTCCTCCATTGCCGCAGATCACATTACTCGAAAAAAACCGGAGTGGTTCCTGGTGTATGGCGAAAAAAAGTATTTTGATCCAGGTAATAAAGAAGCACAACGTTTTGTAGTGAATGTAGTGCGTGATATTGTACGTCGCTATCCAGTAGATGCTATACATATGGATGATTATTTTTATCCCTATCGTATTGCCGGCAAGGAATTTCCTGATGCTGCTTCTTATGCAAAGTCTGGATCTCGCTTAAATAAGGAGGACTGGCGTCGCAGTAATGTCGATTCAATCATTGTAGCGATCAGTAAGGCTATCAAGGAAGAAAAGTCTCAGGTTCGCTTTGGTATTTCTCCTTTCAGCGTATGGCGTAATAGTGATAAAGACCCACGAGGAAGTGATAGCCGTGCAGGACAGACCAATTACGATGATCTCTATGCTGATATTCTATTATGGCTTGAAAAAGGGTGGATTGATTATGTTACGCCACAACTCTATTTGGAAATTGGGCATGATAAAATTGCCTATGAAAAATTATTGGATTGGTGGAGTAAAAATGGATATGGCAAACACATATACATAGGACATGGTATTTATCGCACGGACGAAAAAAATTCAGTGAAATGGAAAAATCCTGCTGAATTGCCTAATCAAATTAAACTCTTACGCGCTACACCCGCTGTACAAGGGAGTATTTATTTCAGCAGCAAGTCCTTTGATCGTAATCCGAATGGTTGGAACGATAGCTTACAACAAAATTATTACCGCTATCCGGCCTTGATTCCACCAATGGAATGGATCAGCAGCGATAAACCGGCTACTCCGGTTGTTGAACGATTTACACGAAAGGGAGAATCAATTGCATTTAAAGTTCGTGGGGCGGAAAAGAATGCTGTTCCTGTTAAATATTATGTACTTTATCGTTTTCCTGCCGGACGTTCACTCGGCACTTTGATGGAACAGCCTTCTTCCATTTATTCCATTGTGGTAAAACCGGGTGGTTTTGAACAAATACTCCCTCTACGAGAAAATGGAATAGCGTATCAGTATTATGTAACTGCGGTGGGAACAAATAATATGGAGAGTCAACCAGTTCCTGTTACATCGGTAGTAAAGGAATAGTAATCAACAATAGCCATGGCCATTCATCAACGACTACAACAAAAGCTACTGCAGCGGCTTTCCCCGCAGCAGATTCAGCTGATGAAGTTGTTGCAAGTGCCTACGGCTTCGCTTGAAACAAGGATCAAAGAAGAACTGGAGGAAAATCCTGCATTGGAACTGGAGCCTGAGCGGTTTGAGGAAAAAGAGAATTCAAGTGAAGAATTTGATACTGCCGAGGAATCAACAACTGATTCTTACGAAGAGGATTCTGTAAGTGATTATATCCAGGATGACGATGATGAAGCGGATTATAAATTGCGCGATACCAATTATCCGGAGTTTTCAGATGAAAAAGAGCATCCTATTCAATCGGGTACTAGCTTTTATGATTTGCTTACGGATCAATTGCATCTGCTCAATTTGAATGAAACGCAACAAGTCATTGCTGAACAAGTTGTAGGTAGTATTGACGAGGATGGGTATCTGCGTCGTGATACCTCTGCCATGGTAGATGATCTGGCCTTCCGACAAAATTTAATTGTAACGGAAGCAGATGTAGAGGCCATAATTGACATGATTCAGCAATTTGATCCACCTGGGGTGGCCGCACGTAATCTGCAAGAGTGCTTGTTGCTACAACTGAAACGAAAAGAACAAGCTGACTCCTTAGCTACGCTTGCCATCACTATACTTACTAATTATTTTGACGAATTTTCGCGTAAGCATTACGATAAGATTCAAAAAGCTATTTCCATTGCTGAAGATGACATGCGTGGAGTCATTCAATTAGTAACAAAACTGAATCCAAAACCAGGCGGAGAAGCCCCCGACGAAGCGCAAGAATTGAAGTACGTTATCCCTGATTTCTTTATCTATAATAATGGCGGCAAACTGGAATTAACGCTAAACAGTCGAAACGCTCCTGAACTTCGTATTAGCGAAGGTTATCGAGATATGCTTCGCGATTATGAAAAGGGTGCCAAAAATGATAAGCGTCAAAAGGAAGCCGTGTTATTTATCAAACAAAAAATTGATGCAGCTAAATGGTTCATTGATGCCATACAGCAACGGCAACAAACTTTATTGCTTACCATGCAGGCCATTTTGGAACACCAGCAAGATTTTTTGATTAGTGGAGATGAGTCTGATCTTCGTCCTATGATATTAAAAGATGTAGCAGCGGCTACCGGACTTGATATTTCAACAGTTAGTCGTGTGGCCAATAGTAAATATGTACAGACTGAGTTTGGAACTTTTCGTCTTAAATATTTCTTTAATGAAGCTTTAGTAACTGATACGGGTGAAGAAGTTTCTACGCGCGAGGTAAAAAGAATTTTAAGTGATTTAGTGGCAGCCGAGGATAAAAAAAATCCAGTTAGTGACGAACGGCTCACTGAATTGTTGCAAGAAAAGGGATATGAAATTGCCCGAAGAACAGTAGCAAAATACCGGGAACAGTTAATGATCCCCGTTGCTCGACTCCGCCGGGAGTTGTAAACTTTTTTTCTCTACTCCTCGATCAAGTCCATTTTTCTGTATTGCACCCGTGATCAATTTTCGCCAGGTTTCCGGTACTTCGGAGTAGCCTGTTTTACTTAGTGCTAAAATCCAAGGTTTGTAATCGGGATTACCCGCCAGGGTGGGATAGAACTTTTTTCGTTCTACTAGTTTGCAAAAGTCAACAAAGGAAGCTGTATCGGATCTATACTGTTTATAACTGCTCCGAATCCCCTTTGTTTTGAGCAGATTGTTTTTTCCTTTGATTCCAAAATAATTACGAAGTAATCGGCTATTCCGGCTGGTGCCATTACCGGATTCAATAATCGCTACCCCTAAAATAACAGCGCTGGGTATTTTATAAACTGTAGCGAGTGAATCAGCCAACGGTTGATATTTTTCGCGGAAGCTGGGTTTTTGAGTAAAACCGCTTTGCTGGATCAGCAATACGAGTATCAATAATTGTATTTTTTTCATTGATTTTTAATTATTGGTACAAATAAATTCCAAGTAGTTATCCGTATTAATTGTTAGAAAAGGGGTGGTGGGATAACGTCCAGTAAAAGCCAACGGCGGCTTTGATTTATTTTTTTGATTATATTTTATTTCAAATGCATTAATGATTCCATTTTCGGATTCAATTAAATCTATTTCTTGCTGTTGGTAGGTACGCCAAAAAAATAATTGCCGATTCTCTTGCAGATAGGAATTGCGTTTGAAACGTTCTGCAATGATGTAGTTCTCCCAAAGTGCCCCCAAGTCATTGCGAAGTCCTGGCGCTCTGAAATCCTGAATGATTGCATTCCTGATTCCATTATCAAAAAAATACCACTTAGCTCCCTTGGATAGTTCATTACGTTGATTAGTGCTATAGGAAGGCAGTTTGAAAAGTATGTATACTTTTTGTAGTAAGTCTAAATAGTGTTCTACAGTAATTTTATTAATACCCAAACTCCGGGAGAGTTCGTGATAAGATACTTCGGACCCAATTTGATATGCTATTAATCGAAGTAAGTCCGTTAATTTTCCTGCTTGTCTAATTCCTGTATATGCAAGAATGTCTTTTAGTAAATACGACTGTGTCAGCTCTTTGAGATAGCGTTGTTTTTCTTTACTTGTTTTTAACTGAAATAATTCAGGATAACTTCCAAGTATCAAGCGCTCTTCCAAATTTGATTTTGCTTGAATTGAGTTTTCATTTAGTTCAAGTTGGGCAATCGGATAAAGTAAATAAGTAAAGCTTCTGCCGGTTAGTGGCTCTCCTGTTTTATTCAGTAAATCCAATGCGGATGATCCTGTTGCAAGGATTGTAAGTCTGGGATGGGAATCAATAATCAATTTAAGTGCTGCACCAATTTGTGGTATTGCCTGCGCTTCGTCTATAACTAGTAGCTGAGTACTGCCAACTAGCCGCTTGAAATTTGCAATGCTTCTTTTTCTGAATGTTTCTTGTACATCTGCATCCTCACCGTTCAGCAGTAGTTTTTTCCCTTTGTATTTGGCAAGCAGCTGTTGTACAAGAAAAGTTTTACCTACTCTTCTTGATCCAAGTAGTACAATTACTTTATTAGATTTAAAATCTTTAAATAATTGATTATCAATATATCTTTTAATTTTCATTCAAAAAAATATGACCAAATTTAATAAAATATCGTCATCTTACTGACAAAATCTTATAAAAAATTGTCAATACTTCTGTAAGTGCTTGAAGCTTAGTAAACTGTCTGACTGAAAATAGCCCCTTACTTTGCAACTTAATTATATGGTATTACTTCAAAAAATACAACGCAGCTTGGCCCTGCTCCTCTCGTATTTGTTTCATCCGGTTTTTGTACCTGTTTATTTCATGTTGTTTTTACTGTATGTTCATCCTATACATTTTTTAGGGTATACTTCTCGTGAACGGTTGCTTATTTTATTACAAGCTGTATCGATGTTCAGTTTTTTCCCCTTGGTTACCGTTGGATTGCTCAAGGCACTTGGATTTATTTCCTCTATACAATTACGAGAACAAAAAGACCGTATCATTCCGTTGATTGCCTCGGGTATTTGGTATTTCTGGATCTGGTACGTTTGGAAAAATATGCCTGGGCATGCAGTGGTGGCCATTCAATATGCGCTGGGTATTTGGCTTTCCTCCATTGCGGCTTTGATGCTCAATACTCGTTTTAAAATCAGTTTGCATACGCTGGCATTGGGAGTTACGCTTTGTTTACTGATACAAATGGCACTCTCCGAAAATCTATATTTTGGTGTCTGGCTTTCTGTGGCCATACTAATTACTGGATTGGTCGCCTCAGCTCGCTTATACCTCAATTCCCACCGTCCTGCAGAAATTTATTGGGGTCTTTTAGTAGGGGCTTTATCCGTTTTTATAGCGGGGTATTTTGTTTAAAATACTGATAAACAGTGGATTATTTCCCGGCTTTTTCCCGAAAAATCCCTAAAAAATTGTTCCAAAATAATTAGTTTTTATTTGCTAAAAGTATTAGTTTTGTTCTCTAAACCAATAAAACATGTCTTCTAATAACGACAAGCTGAAAGCCCTGAAGCTGACCATGGATAAGATCGATAAAGATTATGGAAAGGGTAGTGTGATGATGATGAATGAAAAGGCCGAAGTGCTACAAGAAGTAATATCAACTGGTTCTATTGCGCTTGATTCCGCACTTGGAATTGGCGGACTTCCAAAGGGAAGAATTGTAGAAATATATGGTCCGGAATCTTCTGGTAAAACTACCATCGCAATTCATGTAATTGCGGAAGCACAAAAGAAAGGAGGCATGTGTGCCATTATTGATGCAGAGCATGCATTTGATAGTAGCTATGCACAAAAATTAGGAGTGAATGTAGAAAGCCTACTGATCTCTCAGCCAGACTACGGTGAGCAAGCGTTGGAAATTGCGGATCGTTTGATTTTATCTGGTGCATTGGATGTAGTGGTGATTGACTCCGTAGCGGCATTGGTTCCTAAGAGTGAGTTAGAAGGTGAAATGGGAGATAGCAAAATGGGATTACATGCGCGTTTGATGAGCCAGGCTTTGCGAAAACTTACGGCTACTATCGCAAAAACAAATACCATTTGCATTTTCATCAATCAGTTGCGTGAAAAGATTGGCGTGATGTTTGGTAATCCTGAAACAACAACAGGCGGTAATGCATTAAAGTTTTATGCTTCTGTTCGTTTGGACATTCGTCGTACACAGCAAGTAAAAGATGGAGATGAAGCTATCGGTAACCATGTAAAAGTGAAAGTGGTAAAGAATAAAGTAGCTCCTCCATTCCGTGCTGCCGAGTTTGATATCATTTTCGGCGAAGGAATTTCTAAGGCGGGTGAGATCATCGACATGGGTACTGAACTGGGTATTATTAATAAGAGTGGAAGTTGGTACAGCTATAATGACGATAAATTGGGTCAAGGAAGAGAATCTGTAAAACAGCTTATGCTCGATAATCCAGAATTGGCCGCTGAGATTGAAGCCAAGATTCGTGAAAAAATAAAAGAGGCGCAAAACGCCTAGTCTTATCCATTAATAATCAATGGGTTATTTAAGACCTGCCTCCGAAAGGACAGGTCTTTTTGCTTTTTTAACCTATTGGTAATATAAATCAATGTTTAAACATCGTATATTTGCTGTCTCGATTTGAACTTCTTGGGAGATCGTTCGTTTAACTACTTACCGCTATGACAGACAAAAGTGCAAACAAGAAAGGTTGGATTAAAAAGGCGCTCTATGCGTTTCTTTTTGTGTTGGTGTTGGGAGGTGTGGCGTATTGGTATATCATGAACGAAAAATTTGATGATACTGCAGCCGCCAAGTCGGTTTATACTGTTTCTGCACAAGATTTAATTAATGCTTATCAGTCCAATGATAGTTTAGCCAATGCTACCTATCGCGAACAAATTATTACGGTACAAGGAAGGGTTACCGAGGTGGAAGCTGCGGATACTACAGTTAATATAAAGTTTACTGATCCTGTTACGGGTTCGTACTTAATTTTTGATTTTCAGTCCCAACATGTTGCAGATGCTAAAGTTGTACAAGCCGGGGATAGTGTATCCATCAAAGGTTCCTGCAGTGGAAATATTTTTAGCCAGTTGCGTAAAGCACATATGATTAGTTTTAAACGTTCCGTTTTAGTTAATAAATTTTAAACCTCAAAAACAATAAATATGAAAAAAACAGTTCTTGTACTTTCTTTGATTGCTTTCACAAGCGTATTATTTGCGCAAACTAAAAAAACAACTTCAGCAACTGTAGCTTTTGATGCAACTACTGCACTTGATGCATTGCCAAAGGCAGAAAACAAAACAGTAATTGCTGAGATCGATACTAAAACTGGTCAAGTAGGATTTGAAGCAGCTGTAAAGAATTTTGCATTCACTAACCCTACTATTCAAGCACACTTCAATGAAGAAAGATGGTTGAATTCTGATAAGTTCCCTGCTTTTACTTTCATGGGTAAAATCAGTGATGTAACCAAGTACAACTTTTCCAAGAATGGCGTGTACAATGTTACAGTAACTGGTCAACTTACTATTAAGGATAAGACCAATAATGTTACGGCTCCCGCTACTATTGAAGTAAAGAATGGAGTTTTAACAGCTACTGCTTCTTTTACGATTGTATTAGCTGATTATGGTGTTCAGGTTGGTAACAGTGGAAAAATTGCTGGCGAACCCAAGATCACTGTATCTGCAGAGTTGAAGTAATTATAAGTTTAGTTATAACCAAAGGGCTGTCCTAATTTTGCAGGACGGCCCTTTTTTATCTATGCCCTTCAACCTTCATTCTCCTTTTACACCTGCTGGTGATCAGCCCGAAGCTATTCGGCAGCTGACAGAAGGGCTTGTGGCCGGCGAAAAATACCAGACTCTTTTGGGCGTTACAGGAAGTGGTAAAACATTTACCATGGCCAATGTAATTCAGCAGGTGCAAAAACCCACCTTAGTACTGACGCATAACAAAACGTTGGTGGCACAATTGTATGGAGAGTTTAGACAATTTTTCCCTGAGAATGCAGTGGAGTATTTTGTTTCTTACTACGATTATTATCAACCGGAGGCGTATATGCCCGTGAGCGATACGTATATTGAAAAAGATCTTTCCATCAATGAAGAATTAGATAAACTTCGATTAAGAGCTACGTCTAGTTTATTGAGTGGCCGCCGTGATATTATTGTGGTGGCTTCGGTGAGTTGTATTTATGGTATGGGGAACCCGGTTGATTATATGAATGGAATTATTCGTTTGGAAAGAGGACAGGTTATTTCTCGTCAAGCCTTCTTGCATGCCTTGGTCAATTCTTTATATAACCGAACTACTCTTGAATTTGAAAGAGGAACATTTCGCGTAAAAGGGGATACCGTTGATATTAATATTCCTTATTTGGATGTGGGGTATCGAATTCATTTTTTTGGGGACGAAATTGAGTTGCTTGAAACTATTGAAGTGATTTCCGGGAAAAGAATAAGCACCATGGATAACGTGGCTATTTTTCCTGCTAATTTATATGTGGCTCCCAAGGATGTTTTACAGCAAGTGATTTATGAAATTCAGGACGAAGCATTGGCCCAAGAGAATTATTTCAAATCACAAGGGAAATTGATAGAAGCACAACGGCTCAAAGAGCGAGTGAATTATGATTTAGAAATGATTCGTGAATTAGGTTATTGTAGTGGGATTGAAAACTATTCCCGATTTTTTGATCGTCGTAAACCGGGTACTCGTCCCTTCTGTTTACTGGATTATTTCCCCTCTGATTATTTAATGGTAATCGATGAGAGTCATCAGACTATTCCCCAAGTGAGTGGGATGTATGGTGGGGATCGTAGTCGTAAATTAACACTGGTCGATTACGGATTTCGATTGCCCTCTGCGTTGGATAACCGGCCATTAAATTTTCATGAGTTTGAATCATTACAGCAACAAGTAGTTTTTGTTTCGGCTACGCCCGGTAATTATGAATTAGAAAAATGTGAAGGGGTAGTGGTTGAACAAGTAGTTCGTCCTACGGGTTTATTGGATCCTCCCATTCAAGTTCGTCCTAGTAAAAATCAAATTGATGATCTCTTAGACGAAATTGACAAGCGTGTGAAACAAGGTGATCGGGTATTAGTAACAACGCTGACCAAACGTATGGCTGAAGAGATGGATAAGTATCTGCATCGTATTGACATTCGTTCAAAATTTATTCATAGTGATGTGGATACACTCGAGCGAGTAGAAATTTTGCGGGCCTTGCGATTAGGTAAAATTGATGTATTGGTGGGCGTTAATTTATTGAGGGAAGGATTGGATATTCCTGAGGTTTCGTTAGTTGCCATTCTGGACGCCGATAAAGAAGGCTTTTTGCGGAATGAAAAATCATTGACACAAACGGCGGGGCGTGCAGCGCGAAACGTCAATGGGCTGGTAATTTTTTATGCGGATAAGATCACCGATAGTATGCAACGTACCATTGATGAAACCACCCGTAGACGACAAAAACAAATGGATTACAACCAAGTTCACGGTATTACACCTACTACCATTCAAAAATCTACCCAGGAGGTATTTGCTCAAACCTCTGTTTTAGATATTTTGGATGCTGGAGGCGATGCCAATGCCATGGCTGCACATACCTTGAAACAACTTACTGCTGTTTTGGACGAACAAGTGGAGTATACTTCTAAGGCAGAACTCGAGAAAGCTATCAAAAAAGTCAGAAAGGAAATGGATAAAGCGGCCCAGCGACAGGATTATATGGAAGCGGCCAGTCTTCGAGACGAAGTATTCCGGTTAGAGGCTCGATTGAAAGAGTTATAAGCAGCATTTGGTACTAGTTCCTGTCCTGAATAGTTATCTTAGCAATATGGAGAAAAAGGTGTTTTTACTAGATGCATTTGCGCTGGTTTTTCGTGCTTATTATGCATTAATCAGAAGTCCGCGACTTACTTCAACCGGTAAAAACACTAATGCGCAGTTTGGATTTACTAATGCATTATTGGAATTAATCAATAAGCAAAAGCCCTCTCATATGGCCGTTTGTTTTGATACGGCCGCTCCTACCGAAAGACATACCGATTTTGCCGATTATAAGGCTAACCGTCAAGAAACGCCTGAGGATATTTTGACTGCGGTACCTGATATTAAAAATATTATTCGTGCTTTTAATATTCCCATCATTGAATGTGACGGATACGAAGCAGATGATGTAATTGGAACGTTGAGTAAACAAGCAGAAAAAGCAGGGTATACTGTGTACATGGTTACACCTGATAAGGATTATGGCCAACTGGTTTCTGAGCACATCAAAATTTACAAACCTGCCTATGGGGGTAATGATGCTGAGATTTTAGGTCCGGCAGAAGTTTGTGCCAAGTGGAATATTAAAGAGGTGAGTCAGGTTATCGATATGTTGGGAATGATGGGAGACGCTGTTGATAATATTCCAGGTATTCCTGGGGTGGGAGAAAAAACTGCAGCAAAGTTTTTGCAGGAATATGGCTCGCTTGAAAATACATTAGCTAATGCGGATAATATCAAAGGAGCGATGGGGGAGAAAGTCCGTAAAGGAAAAGAACTGGCTATCCTCTCTAAAAAATTGGCTACCATTATTACTAGTGTTCCAGTTGAGTTTCATGAAGAGGATTTCAAATTGAAAGATTGGAACAAGGAGGATTTGAAAACTATTTTTTCTGAACTTGAATTTAGAACGCTTGGTAAACGTTTATTGGGTGAGGATTTTGTTCCTCCTCCACCTCCTCGCTCAGTAGTAGAGAAGGAAATGCCACAGGGAGTACAAACTGATTTATTTGGAAATATCATAGGAGGAACTGCCCCATTACCTGCAGATAAAGCCGATTCAAATTCTGCTGAAACTTCTCCTGTTTTTTTTGAAGCCGAAGACGATATACCGGCAGGTCCAGCTGACAAGAATATTCATAATACGCCTCATCAGTATGAAGTAGTGGAAGGAGAGTCAGCGATTAAAAAGTTAGTGCAGGAATTATCAGCGCATACTGAAATTTGTTTTGATACAGAAACAACCGGACTGGATGCAAACCTGGCAGAAATAGTTGGTTTGAGTTTTTCCGTTCAACCGGGAAAAGCATGGTATGTTCCTTGTCCCTCTGATAGTGATGCTGTTAAAAAACTACTTTCCAATTTTGATGCTCTATTCAGCGATCCGAATAAATGCTGGATCGGGCAGAATTGTAAATATGATTTGCTGATTCTAAAGTGGTATGGTATTGAAATAGCAGGTTCTTTATTTGACACGATGCTGGCCCATTATGTAATTGAGCCCGAGGGAAAGCGAAGTATGGATTTGCTTAGCGAAAAATACTTGGGATATATTCCTGTTTCTATTGAGGAGTTGATTGGAAAAAAAGGGAAGGGTCAGCTTTCCATGCGTGATGTAGCTGTTGAGCAGATCAAGGAATATGCAGGGGAAGATGCTGATATCACCCTTCAATTAAAAGAAAAGTTTGTTCCGCTGCTTAAGAAAAAAGAAGTGGAACGTGTTTTTAATGAAGTAGAATCGCCGTTAGTAAAAATACTAACGGCTATGGAATTTGAGGGGGTAAACGTAGATGTGAACTTCTTAAAAGATTATTCTATTGAATTAGAAAAAGAAGCGGATCGTGCAGAAAAAAATGTCTATGAAAAAGCAGGGGTGCGGTTTAATCTGGCTTCCCCAAAACAATTAGGAGAGGTACTATTTGATAAATTACAATTAGACCCATCCGCAAAAAAAACAAAAACAGGGCAATACCAAACAGGGGAGGATGTGCTACTCAAGTTAGCCGCAAAAGGCCATGAGATAGTTGCTGATATTTTAACATATCGGCAGTTGACTAAATTGAAATCAACCTATGTTGATGCACTGCCTGAATTGATCAATCCTAAAACCGGACGTGTACATACTACTTACGGACAAGCGGTTGCGGTTACAGGACGCTTGGCTAGTAATAATCCCAATCTTCAGAATATTCCGGTCCGTACGGAAAGAGGTCGTGAAATCAGAAAAGCGTTCGTCCCAAGGGATAAAAATCATATTTTACTCTCTGCGGACTATTCACAGATTGAATTACGAATAGTAGCTGCCATAAGCGGTGATGCCAATATGTGTGCGGCTTTTAAAGAAGGAAAAGATATTCATACGGCCACCGCTGCTCGTGTTTATAATGTCCCTGAGGCTGAGGTAACCAAAGAAATGCGTTACAAAGCCAAGAGCGTAAACTTTGGTATTATTTATGGGCAAGGAGCGTTTGGTTTGGCTGACAACTTGGGTATTTCTCGTACAGAAGCAAAAGAAATTATTGCAAATTACAAACGCGAGTTTCCCGGAATTCAGGAGTACATGGATAGTACTATTCGTTTTGCTAAGGAAAAAGGCTATGTTGAAACTTTGTTAGGGCGTAAACGTTGGCTTCGCGATATTCACTCTTCTAATTTTACGGTGCGTGGTTTTGCCGAGCGCAATGCCATTAATTCACCTATTCAAGGTACGGCTGCTGACATGATCAAATTGGCGATGCAAAAAGTATATCACGCTATACAAGCCGCGGGTTTAAAAAGTAAAATGATCTTACAGGTCCATGACGAATTGATCTTTGATGCTTTACGTCAAGAAGCTGCTGAATTAAAGCCTTTAATAATTGCGTCTATGCAAGGGGCTTTAGAACTTCCCAATGGAGTTCCTGTTATTGCGGAGTGCGGTCAAGGTGAAAACTGGCTTGAGGCGCACTAAAGATTTATATTAGTTTCCGCCACCACGCCAATTACCTCCGCCACCCCCTCCACCTGCTCCGGCAGGACGGGCTGGACGCATGGATGGTAATATTTGATCTTTCCAGATTGTAAATTGTTCAGCGGTGAGCACGGCTTTTAAAATTTCTTCCTGTGCACCATTCCATTTTTGCATTTCTTCACGAAGCGCTTCGCGGTCCATACTTCCACCTCCGTTCATCATCATATCTCTCACTTCTTGCATACGCGCATCTTGCTTTCTGTATAGAACCGTTAATGCCGTGTCAATCATCGTTAATTTAGCAGACTCTAATTTAAATGCGCTATCCAATTTTTGATGAATAACGGCTGCACGCTCTGCAGGGGTACGACGTTGGAAACCACCGCCTCCACCAGGAGGTTGTGCAAAGGAAATGGCACTGCAGCTAATCAGGATGGCAAAAAGGGCTATTTTTTTCATACTATTATTTTTAAAGCAATTTGACGAAGTTGGTAATATTTACTTTCGTTTCAATTGATCTTAAAGGTAGGGATTTGGCGGTTGTCGAGTATCTTTGCCCCCTTATCATTTTATAAAGAAATGGAGTATAATCAGTTAGTTGCCGTTAGTGGTTTGCCAGGTCTGTTTGAGCTGGT
>VFQT010002590.1_pt1 | contig 18219 bp, 18 predicted proteins | sample 3512381 | NCBI WGS metagenome assembly VFQT01 (sample SAMN10412376, study PRJNA504923) | tailings metagenome | isolation source: Relicate 2 Philex TSF3 active mining site | place: Philippines: Tuba, Benguet | collected 2017-08-29
AAAGAACGTGGATTCTGACAATGGATGCACACTATCTTGTATGTAAAAAACTGCTCGAAGACTAGGCTTCAATCCGCATCCAGAGCACTTGGGCACCAGACGCAAGGGGAATAATACAGCCTCTAACAGCCACTCGCAAGGAAATACATGGAATTAGTTTCAGACAGTGGTTCAGTAATGGAGAACCGACCATTGTAATCTGTCATGTCGCCTTAGCTCAGCCAAACGTTGTGGGTAACCAAATCGATACAAATCGCACCTGTTGTACTTCTTAGTAATAGCATTCATCCACGCATGAGTGCAGCGGAATCCGCCCTAAGGCAGGCGATTCAGCGACAGGCTATACTGTAATCGTTAACAGTGGCTGTTCAAGCTGCTTATTAAGGATGCTCTATTGAACGACGACCAGCAGGACCTCTTCACCGACTCCGATTTGGACGCTGACTACGCGACTCCATCTATCCAGCGTGTTGAAAACGATTACAACGCTGACGCACTTAGTATGCTGGAGGGACTGGAAGCCGTCCGCCGGCGCCCAGGTATGTATATAGGGGACACCGGACTTGGTGGACTTCATCACCTGTTCAAAGAAATCATCGATAACTCAATCGATGAAGTGCTAGCTGGGTACTGTACAGAAATCAACGTTACGCTGCATGCAGATCGCTCCATTACTATCAAGGATAACGGACGTGGTATTCCCGTAGATGTAAACAAACAGACCGGTAAGCCAGGCGTCGAGATGGTCATGACTGAGCTACACGCCGGCGGCAAGTTCGGCGATGGCGGTTACAAGACATCCGGTGGTCTCCATGGTGTCGGCGCGTCGTGTGTCAATGCTCTCTCGCTTTGGCTTGAAACGACAGTTCGACGCGATGGCAAAATACATCAGGTTCGCTTCGAACGCGGAGTGGTCACAGAACCGACGAAAATCATTGGTACCTGCGACGAGAGTGACACCGGTACGACACAGCGCTGGCTCTCGGACCCGGAAATCTTTTCGATTGCTCTCGATGAGACAGGACAGCTTGATTACCGGGCGGAGTTATTTCTTGGTCGTATCAGGGAACTTTCCTACCTGAACAAGGAAGTCAAGATTACTTTCCTCGATGAACTCAACGAGCGTGAGCTCGAAGTCTTTCATCATCAACGTGGAATCGCTGAGTACGTTGCGCACCTAAACCAAAGCAAAGATCCAATTGGTTCAAAAGTGGTGTACTTCTTCAAAGATCAGGGCGACACCCAAGTTGAAGTCTCCTTCCAATACAACAGAAGCTACTCCGAGAGTATCTTCTGCTTTACCAATAATATTCCTCAGCCAGATGGCGGTACTCACCTCTCCGGCTTCAAAACAGCACTCACGCGTGTCGTAAACCAATACGCCCGCAAAAACGGTTTCCTGAAGGAAAAGGACTCAAACCTCAGCGGTGATGATGTACGTGAGGGCCTTACCGCGGTCATCTCTGTACGCCTTACGAATCCGATGTTCAACTCGCAGGACAAGCGGCGTCTGACAAACATCGAGGTCGAAGGCATTGTCAACACAATCGTAGGTGAAGGACTGACAACATTCCTTGAAGAAAATCCTTCATCCGCAAAGTCTATTCTCGACAAAGCCCTGACCGCACAAAAAGCCCGCGAAGCCGCCCGTAAGGCTGCGGATCTCGTCAAGCGGCAAAATGCATTGGAAAACTCAAGCCTTCCCGGAAAACTGGCCGACTGTACAGAAAGAAGTCCGGCGAAGTCAGAGATCTATCTTGTAGAGGGAGACTCTGCAGGCGGTTCAGCAAAGCAGGGGCGAGACAGGACAACGCAAGCTGTCTTACCGTTGTTCGGAAAGATCATCTGCGTCGAGAAAGCACGTGTTGACAAGGCTCTTGACAATCAGTCCGTCAAAATGATCATCAGTGCGCTTGGAGCAGGTATCGCCTTCGGTAACGATGAAGACACATCGAGATTTGATATCTCCAAGCTGCGCTACCACAAGGTCATCATCATGACTGATGCAGACGTAGATGGTGACCACATTCGTACGCTGTTGCTGAACTTCTTCTATCGCTACATGCGTCCCCTCATTGATGGCGGCTACATCTATATTGCACAACCGCCACTCTATGCAGTGCGCATAGGCAAGGATGACAAGGTATATGCCCGCACCGAAGCCGACCGCGACCGAATCATCAAGGAAGCCAAGCGTAAGGAAGTCCACGTTACCCGATTCAAAGGCCTCGGCGAGATGAATCCTGAAGATCTGTCAGAGACTACGATGAATCCAAAAAATCGTACACTTGCCCGTGTGACCGTCGATCAGGCAGCCGAGGCGGACAATGTATTTACAGTCCTACTTGGAGAAAAAGTGGAGCCGCGACGTGCATTTATCGAGCGTCACGCTAAAGAAGCAAAGAACATCGATACCTTCTAAGGACCGACAATCTCTCTGTATGGGCGCTGAGTAATCAGCGTCCTTTTTCGTTGAATACTTACTTACTCCGATTGGTAAGAACCTGCAACCTCAGCAGCATTACAATCGAATTTCCTAAGCATTCTGATTTCTAAAGCTTCACGTTTCTTGACCGATAAACAAAAACCCTCCCAGCCGTAAGGCCAGGAGGGTTTTTGAATGCGTCTTGGAGACTACTTGATCTCGACGACTGCGCCTTCGGTCTCGAGGAGACCCTTGAGCTTGTCTGCTTCTTCCTTGGAAACGCCTTCCTTGAGGGTCTTAGGAGCTGCATCAACAACTTCCTTAGCTTCCTTGAGGCCGAGACCGGTCAGTTCGCGGACAACCTTGATAACCTGGATCTTCTTGTCACCCGCGGATGCAAGGATAACATCGAAGGAGGTCTTCTCTTCAGCAGCGGCAGCACCACCAGCTGCAGGTGCAGCAGCGACAGCTACAGGTGCAGCAGCGCTGACACCAAACTTGTCCTGGAGAGCCTTGACGAGCTCTGCGAGCTCGAGGACAGTCATATTCTCAATGGCGCCAATAAGTTCTTCAGCGGTCATGATTGATACCCTTTCAATGTGGTGTTCTCACCACGATGCGGTTACGCGGCGGCTTTCTTTTCTTCGATTGCCTTGAGCGTATAAACAAAATTCGAGATAACCCCTTGCAGCGTGTACACGAGGCCGGAGATTGGTGAGTTGAACGCACCAAGCATTTGTGAGAGAAGAACATCACGTGGTGGAACCTTAGCAAGAGCATCAATCTGCTCAGGACCAAAGTAACGTCCACCAACCACGCCACCCTTGATTTTCAAAGGTGTGCTGCGGTTTGCTGCGATGTAATCCACGACTACTTTAGCAACTCCAACTGGATCGGAGGAAGCAATCGTTGCTGCCGTTGTGCCATTGAGGAGGACATCGATACGTTCGTCATCGATTCCCTGCTCCTTGAGCGCAATACGCATCAACGTGTTCTTCACTACCGAGAAGTCACCATCGCCGAGTTCACGTAGCTTCGTTCGGATCTCGCCCATCTGAGGCACGGTAAGACCGCGGTACTCTGTGAGGATGACTGCTTCACTGCTGGACAGTGTCGCACCCAGGTCACTGGTAATCGCCTTCTTTACCGAGGCCGGCTTTTTGGAGATCTGCCGACTGATCTTGGTTTTCTTTGCCATTCGAGCTTCCTTCTCGTTACCGAGACGCAGAAAACGAAAAACCCTCCGACCTAGACAGGTCCGAGGGCGAACACACATTTACAGCGTACCCGCTTTACCCTCGGCAGGCGTACATCATGTACATTACAGGGCGAACCCAACCGGCTGTCTTCGGGGAAAGACTAACGTTTCCAAGGGTGAATGTTATCGCGGTAAGTGACCTGCGTCAAGGATTGTTTTGACAATTAGGTAGACATCCATCGAAATTACCATCGCGACAAACAACCACTTGAGTGTCTGAGGTCTGATTGCCTTACCTATCTGAATCCCCAGCTGCGCAAAAATCGATGCCCCAACCAACATCAACATCGCGATATCAAGCCTGACGTTTCCTGCAATCGCATAGTTTACGGTGCCAGTCAGGGATGTGATCATCAGAACACCGATTGATGCCATCGCAGCAGCGTTGACCCGCATTCCGACACCGCGTGTCAGCAATGGAGTCCACAGCAAACCGCCGCCAATGCCCAGAATTCCTCCAAGGGTCCCGATTACTATGGCTGCGGGAATCAAAACAAAATATGGCACAACTCGCTGAGTGGTTTGCAGTCTTAGTACTGGACCAAAGCTCATTGTAGTTAGAATCCCAGGAGCGTCACCGGGTGAGGAAGGCGCCGTTGCCATAAGCAATGCACTGATTGCCAGCATTAAGATAAATGCAATATTGACAAACGAGGATGCCACCCCTTTCTCGCTAAGGCTCTGCAGGAGAGCCACTCCAAGTTGGACACCAAGCCACGTAGGCAGGGCGATAGCTCCGGCCAGCTTTAGTTCACCGAGGCCACTCCGCTGCGCTTTGATAAGCGATGCGACAGCGACTCCAATCATCTGGCAGAGCCCCGTGCCAACAGCGACGGGTGCAGGCAATCCGAGCGCATTTACGAGTATTGGCGTAATCAGAATTCCCCCGCCAACACTGAACATTCCGGCGGTAATACCTACAGCACAACCTAACGCAAGAATAATGATGGAATCGATTGTCGTCAACGTCGTCGTCTCATGAATAGTGACGTCGCAAAATCGACCAATGGAACGGACAATGCTCCCCAAACGGCTGGAAGCAATACAGAAAGAGCAACGCTTGCAATGGATATTCGCATCATGATGACCATATCAGAGTTGGACCTAACTGCAATGTATTGGCGTTTTCACAACTCGGCGGTAAGCGTATGTCTCGACATGTTGCATAAGCGCTATCTGTTGTACAAATGTGACAGCTGCGTCAGCGCATATGAATGTCACTGTATAAAGGGGCAGGTGCACCTGTTCATTAACATCACCTAAATTACTACAACACCTCAACCTTGCCCGTACGGTGAACTTGTAAACAGATGATATCGTCGTTTTATTATCCGCTATCCGATGTAAGGGAGTACTTTTGATGATTACCAAGTTGTTATGTGCAGGAGCGCTATCGCTTCTCTTGATGTCAGGTAGTTATGCCCAAAATGCTGCGAAGCAGAATGGACAACGTCAGGGAAATGGCAAGGCACGAACACGCGCCATCGGTGCGACGGATATCGAATCCGCGCTCAAAGACATCACCCTGACGCCAGAACAAAAAACCCGGGTTGCAGAGCTTGTGAAGCAGTTCATGAGCGATGTAAACGGTGCACTCACGCCTGAGCAGCAAGAGCAGTTGAAATCCGCGCTTGCAAAGGCTACTACACCGAAGAGTCCCGCTGAGAACCTGATTACATCATTGTCAGCAGCGGTCACATTGACGCCGGAGCAGGAACTGAAGATTAAGCCCATTGTTGAGGAAGCGCTGAAATCCCTGCGGGACAAGACAAAGGGACTTGAGGCAAATGAGCGCAAGCAGGTTACTGAACAAACGATGTCAGATTTGAAGTCTGCTGTTCGCGGAACGCTAACCCCGGAGCAACAGGGCAAACTGGATAGCTGGAAGCCAGCGATGCGTGGACGTGGCCAAGCTCAGCCAGGCGGTGCGGGAGCTGGTAAGAAGCCAGGCAAACCTTAAACTAAGTCTCTTACTGAACGACCCAGCTCCGCTGCTGTGCATTTCGTGTTCACCAGCGGAGTTTTGCTTTATTCCGGGTCGCCGTGAAGTTCCGCTAGAGTCTGTAAGATGCGTCCCGGTCGATAGATACCCTGTGCGGCATTTGCACTTTCGCGTGTAGTTACGCCCGTAAGAACGCAAACCGAGTGCATCCCGACGCGATTCGCGCACGCAATATCGGTATCTAATCTATCCCCTACCATAAGCGCATCCGTAGGTGCGACTCCCGTTTGTGCCAAGAGAAACTCAAGCCCCAAGGGTTCCGGTTTTCCAATAGTGATTGGTTCACTTTCAGCTGCGGCAGCAATTGCAGCAACGATGCTGCCGCCCCCGGGAATCACGCCACTTTCTGTCGGGTACTGTGTATCCCGATTCGTTGCTATGAATGTCTTTGTGCGCAAGATAATCTGTTGCGCACGCAGCAATGTCTCATAGGTAAACCCCTTGTCAAGACCGGCAACTACTGCCTCACAATCGGCGTCACGCTCCGCAGGACTGTCACGTGTAACGACATGAATGCCTACTGCCTGAAGTTCATCGACAAGTCCGCCACCGCCGACAACAAAGACAGTCCTGATGTTAGTGGTCGCCGCAATCCAGGATGCCGTCGCGCTCGCACTGGTTACGATTTCATCCGGACTGACATCTATGCCAAACCCACCCAGTTTCTCAGCATAAAAGCGTCGGGTTTGCGTCGAATTGTTCGTGAGATATCGAACAATGGCCCCTGACTCTTTGAGTCGGGCAATGGCAGGCGGGGCATCTTCGAGGGGCGTGTGTCCTAGGAACAAAACGCCATCCATGTCAAACACAACTAAGCGGTGCATATTCTAAAAGTATCACAACTGAATCTGTCGCAAATACAAGCCCGTTTCAAACACCGTGAGGCGGTGCAAACCAAGTACGATCAGCATCAAGTGAATTTGTTGTCTCAATGACTATCGATACATACATTCATAGCTCACTTAGGTGTCAGATAACTGCCAGTACATCCTGAGAACTTGTACCGTATAATGCTCCGTGCAAAGGGTTGTGTTTCAGTGATAAGCAAATTGCGGGATGCCGCGGTTGCTCGTCCTGGGCTTGTGCAGCTATGTAAGTTTTTGATTGTTGGAGCATCGTCGTTTGTCATCGATGCAGGTTCCTTCAACATCCTTTTTTACAAGCTTCACCTTCCACTTCTCCTTGCCAAAACGATCACGTTTATGTTCGGAGTGACTAACGGGTTTGTTTGGAACCGTCGTTGGACCTTTCGTGAACGTGTTGGTACTGCGGCAAAGCAGTATCCGAAATTCGTCTTGACCAACATGATCGGCTTGGCTTTGAACCTGACCATCATGTCTGGCACATTGGTTTTGGCAGCACGTGCCGGGTATGCGCACGGCGACTTTAATCCGTCGCAGGTTCCCGGTATGTTGATGACTGCGGAAGGCCGAAAAGCCTTCGACCCATTGGTAGTTTTTGCAGCTTTGGTAGTAGCAACAGTTTTTGTGACGGCCTGGAACTTCACGGCAGCGCGCCTGATTACCTTCCGGGACCAGTCGTAATCGATTCGCATATTGTGAAGAGGAGCCATTTTGGTATCCAAAGAAATCATCGTAAATGGTGATCCGCGGGAAACCCGGATTGCCGTCCGTGAAGACGGAAAACTCGTAGAATTACATATCGAACGTGGTGAGCGCGTCGTAGGTAGCATTTTCAAGGGTCGCGTCGACAATGTGGTTGCAGGACAGGATGCAGCATTCGTCGATATCGGCTTGGAGCGCAATGCGTATCTCGCCGCGGGAGACATTGTCTCGCCAGGTGAGTTGGATGAAGACGACTCATTCGATCGCCGTGGACGTCGCCCACGCCCAACTGTCCCCATCAAAAATCTGGTTCGTCGTAACCAGGAAGTATTAGTACAGGTAATCAAGGGTCCACGTGGAACCAAGGGTTCGCGCGTATCAACCCGTATTTCCTTACCAGGACGCTATCTGGTCTTCATGCCGGATGAAAACTCGACGGGTGTATCGCGCAAAATCGATGACCCGAAAGAGCGTGATCGTCTAAAACGCATTGTCGAAGGTATTCGCCATCCAGGTTATGGACTGATTGTCCGGACCGAAGCCGAAGGGAAGACCGAGCGCGAGCTTCGTCAGGATCTTGAATATCTCGAACAAACCTGGGCGACCGTCAAGCAAACTGCAGATTCAGTTCGCGCACCAGCATTGGTCTACCAGGACCTTACACTGTTGTTCCGGATTCTACGTGATGCGTTTGGCTCCGATGTCGACCGCTTGATTCTTGATAATCCTGAAGACTATAAAAAGGCACATGAGCTACTTGATTTCTTCGGGCCATCATTAAAGGACCGCGTCGTTCTCTTCGATTCGCATATCCCTATATTCGATCACTTCCATATCGAACAGGAAATGAATCAACAGCTGCGCCGCAGGGTCCCACTTAAATCCGGTGGCTACCTGATTATCGATCAAACCGAAGCCTTGGTCGCCATCGATGTCAACTCAGGCAAGTTTGGCGGAAAAACCGAAGGCCTGTCCGACACAATCGTTCAAACAAACCTTGAAGCCGTCAATGAGATTGCCCGGCAGCTACGCTTGCGCGACATGGGCGGCATTCTTGTTCTTGACCTTATCGACATGAACAATGCCACAGACCGCCGCAAGGTGGAAGTGGCGCTGGAAGCCGCGTTCAAAACCGACAAAAACCGCTGCAAAGTCAGTCACATTTCGCCACTCGGCCTGATTGAGATGACACGTAAACGCACCGGTGAAACGGTCAATGAGCAAATGGATGTTCCATGTCCATACTGCTCAGGTAGCGGACGGGTTCAGTCCCCTGAATCTGTTGCGTTCACGATTCAACGAGAGATTCGCCGCCAAGCGAAGACAAACACAGCCGAAGCCTTCCACGTTACCTGCCACCCATTGGTTGCGGCGGCATTGGTTGGGGATGGCGGTGATGACATTGAGCAGCTCGAGCACTTTATCGAGCGCGGCGTCTACATTCGCTCGACTACCGATATCCACATGGAAAAGTTTGATATCCAACCTGGCTCCATGGATGATTTCGACCGCAGACTGGCAACGTTCCGTCCTGGCCAAACGGTTGATGCACGTATTGTCAGTGTCGGTGACACGCCAACATCCACGGCTGCGGGCATCACGGAGACAGGACTGGTCATCCACTTCCAACAAGGCAGCCGCCAGCTAGGACAGTCAGTACGCCTGAAGGTCACGGGAACCGGACGCTCATCGGCAACAGGAGAAATCCTCAACCGCGATCGTACCAATGACAACCAACCTCGACCGCATGTCGCACCGACATCGGAAGGTGCGATGACATCACGTCCATCCGATGGTCACAATCGCCGACGTCGACGTCGCGGACCCCGGGACAATGGTTAGACCTTATTGGTACCGATAGCGAAACAACAAAACCCGGGCTTACTACCCGGGTTTTTCCTATTCTGACAACAACGGCGCGAGCCGCCGATCCCCGTTAAACCATCCAGCGAATGCATCGCGGACTTTTCCATCCGAGCCCGTTACGATAACCGTCGGGTATGCATCACAGCCGAGAACCTTCCGGGCGTTCATCCCGGATTCTATCCGCCCGGCAGGATCCCACAACGCTATCATTGTTGCCGGAAGCCCTTTCAGCGACGCTTTCCATGCCGCTTCCTCAGTCCGAACGCACAGTGCATAAACCTTGACTCCAGGTTTGGCCTTTGCCGCAGCCGTAGCAATCTGCGAGAGAGCACGCATCGCTGGCTTGCTCCCTGGGTGATAAAGCACGAGCACCGCCTGACCGGTAACCAGGGCTGACAACTCGCTGACCTGTCCATCCGAGAACTTGGTTACGCTGTATGCAGGGAGCGCATCACCAGCACCGATTAATGTCTCCCGCGCGACAAGTTTTTCCCGTGGCTTGACAGCGGTCCCCTTTGATTCACTAGGCACGAGTACCTTTTGGGCGGGCTTTTTAGATGTTGTTGGATCCGAGCTTTTCACTGTCGGCTTCTTAGTCTGCGTCTTTCCCGATGGCTTGCCTTGCTTTGGGGACTGTCCTGCAACAACGCCCGTGTGCACAACGGAGACCAGAAGCGTTGTTGCTGCTATTGCGATGCTAACTTTCATCGGAATTCACCTTTTCGGAATGGTTTGAAAATGCTACCATGCACCGTCTGGTGGAGATTCATCCACGGATCAATGTACTTGTTAGAATGCGCGCAACGACTGCGCGTCTGGAGTAACCATGGATACGGAAATCACAGTCATCAGTGACTCCGCAAATGAAGCACCGGTAAAGCCGCTTCGTGTTGCATTTATCGGTTGCGGTGGCATCGCACAAACACACATCAGCTACCTCAAGAAGATGCCCGGCGTGACCATTGTCGCCGGTGCGGATCTTCGCCAAGCTGCCCTCGATCATATGCACACCGCACATGGCGTTGCAAAGGACCACCTCTTTACATCCTTCGATGAGATGCTTGCAACGGTCGGGTCGGAAATCGATGCCGTATCCGTCTGTACATCAAATGGTGCACATGCTCCAGCTGTAATCGCAGCAGCGAAGGCTGGTAAGGATATGCTTTGTGAGAAGCCTATCGCGATGAGTGCTCAGGAAGCGGAAGGCATGGTTGCAGCGGTCAAGGCTGCTGGTGTCAAGTTTGTGATGGGCTTCCAACACCGCTACGAGCCACGTTCAAAGTACGTACGTGACCTCGTCGAATCCGGAGCCCTTGGCAAGATTCTATATGTGCGTGCACAGGCGCTCCGCCGCCGTGGTATCCCGAACTGGGGCGTCTTCGGCCGCAAAGAGCTGCAAGGTGGCGGTCCACTGATTGACATCGGTGTACACATCCTTGATACGGCGTACTCGCTCATCGGCAATCCAACCCCTGTGACCTGTACCGGTAACACCTTTACATGGCACGGAAACAAGGCATCGGATGTCAAGTCCGTCTGGCCAAACTGGGACTGGGAAACCTACACGGTAGAAGACCTCGCTGTCGGTATGATCCGCTTTGACAATGGGACAATGCTCACACTCGAGTCCAGCTTTGTCGCGCACATCAAGGAAGATGTCTTTGACATCCAGATCATGGGTGAAAAGGGCGGAATCATCTGGAGCACCAGTGAGACCTTTAGCGACATCAACACCTACATGATGAACGGCAAGCCTGAGTTCATCCCGACCTGGGACATGTGGGAATACAAGATGCGTCACTTCGTGGAAGTCGTACGTGATGACCGCGAGAACGAGTGCCCAATCGAGCATGGCTTTATGGTCATGAAGATGCTGTCGGGTATTTATGCATCCGCTGCTGAAGGCAAGGAAGTCGGGCTCTAAGCGATTCGCTTATTCGGTTGTATGGCCCGCGTTCCGGTAAGGGATGCGGGCTTTTTTCATGTCAGCTGGGTTTTGGTGTCGCCGGGACGGTGATTAGCTGGCGATCTTGTCCATCTGCTGCAGGAATCCCTGCGCTTCTGATACGGATGCCATCGATTCCGGGAGACTGTTCGAGGATAAAGGCTTGATCAGAGACGATTTCTTTGCACAAATCCTTGGGGGAGAATTCGACCAGTCTGATTGGCCATGCAAGTGTCCGTTTTCGGAATGCCCACGCAGAGCAATATAGGGCTGTCATGCGGACCTCGGTTAGCAGCGCAAGGACACGGCCTAACGAAGGCATCGAGACTGGTAGAAGAATGTTCGTGATTCGTCGCGCATCCGGATTTTGCGGCTCGCGAAGCTTTGCATCGTAGCGCATCGGGTCTTCAACTATCCGAAGGATGTCAGCCAGCTGTGCCCGGGCATAGTCAAGTGCATCGGATTTTGCCGCTTCAAAACGGTGTTTGTTTCCGGCAAGTTCATCATAAAGGTGCTTTTCATCTTCATCGGGATTGATCAGGTTTAGATTGGATGTCTCTAACTGTCCGACGGTACTAATGAAAAACCGATATTCAGATTGAAAGGCTGCTGCATACCCGGCGCGGCTTGTAAGCGATTGATGCAGAACCTTTGCAATGGCATCGAGGTCGTCGGCATCGAGCAGCGGTGCCAAAAGGACGACTTGACGAAGTAGAATTGCCTGACAAACGATTGAAACCAATGTTCCGATGAGGACATCAGATGCGGGTGCAATCGCAATACGCATCCCTACGTTTACGAGGCGAGCACAATCGCGTGAGCGTCCAGTACCCGCAGCGTGAAACATCGCGACACTGATAAAGCGACTAACCTTACGGAACGCTGCAAGGTCGGGAAACAGGGTCTCCAGATTCACACTTGTCCTTGGAGAGATAAATGGCAGCCGCTCTGTGTCGAGTAACATTTGCACAAGCCGGCGAACCCGGGCATCTGCAAAGTAACGGCTGACGCTGGAAATGTTGGCTTTGTGAGCCCGTGTCAACTCCTCAAACTTGAGTAAGTCCCCTGTCAGCTTGTCGGCAACATCACAGAGCACTTCCCAGCCATTGTTTCCAGTAGGTACCGGGAAGAGCTGTTTTAAGAGGGATGGAGTTTCCTGACGGTTGCTTGGCATGCACTGTTATATAACACTCAATGTAGGGCTGGTACTCCATTGGACCCGGATTCAGCAGCGTGTACACTTAGGTCATGAGCGATGTCATCTATTCAACCGAGTGGAGCAGCCAGCAGAAGAAGGCGGCGGGTAAGCAGGTTAGCGGTAACCCGCGGAAGGCTGCCCCGGTGGCCGTCGAGCCGGCAAGGAATCTCCCAAACGATGGCGTCGTCCGAGTAGGACGTGAGACGCAAGGGCGCAAGGGTGGCGGCGTGACGGTTGTGACCGGCGTTCCGCTCGAAGGGGATGCGCTCATCGCCTACGCTAAAGAGCTTAAGCAGCGTCTTGGCTGCGGGGGAACCTGCAAGGATGGCATCATCGAGATTCAAGGTGACAAACGCGATCAGCTCATGATAGAGCTTGCCAAAAAGGGCTGGAAAGTTAAGCGCGTCGGCGGCTAACCCTGCAGCCTGCGTATGTTAGGCGCCTGGCAGATGGAAGACCGCATCGCCGTACTGCAGCTGAATCAAATTGACTTGCCCAGCGTGGTACCAGAGGTTGCGGTAAATGATTTCATACAGGTCGATGTAGCGCATCGTCCGCACACCAACCTCCAAGGTCTCCTCCAGCTGTGATGCATCGATTTTCTCAAGCTCACTCAGCGCTTGAGCTAGGGTTTCCTCAAACATCGGGAGTGCTTGGCTGGCATCCACAAACGGCCTCGGTGCCAGCATCGGGTGCTGTTTTGGCGCCTCACCGCCGGTCAATGCATTGAAAACCATCCGATTTACTTCGATTAGTTCGCCAAGCATGTCATTGACACTGCGTGTCTGGGCCGTGCCATCGATGGCAGGAATCCAGTCCCGTTTGTCCTCGGGCATCACTTCGACCCAGAAGCGGAATACCTTTCCGGTGGATGCAATGCGCTCTAAAAGAAATGTCTGTGCTGTCATCGGATGTACGTTACCTCTCTAGTACCAGGCCCGCTGCGTATGGACATCATCTGGGACGATGTCATTGAAACGGAAAATCTTCTGTGTGTCCTCGGACCAGGAATCCCATGTCGTCTGCGGAATGTTGCAGGCTTCCTCGTGGACAAACGCCCGTTGGTAAACGATTGCCATCATCGTGCGAAGGTCTGTCCCAGGGTTTGGAACGCCCCGATGCCACATCCGCAAATCGCGGACAACCAGTGCCCCGACCGGCAGCACAGTGCGCTGACTTGGGAAAAACCGTGCGCGTTCTTCGAGCATTGCTCCATCAGCTTCACAATCATCCACAATCCAGTGTGTCCCGGGCCAGACTTCCGTCGCGCCATTTTCAAGGGTAAATGGAATCAATGGAATGTTGACTACGGCGTGAACAATCGGTGTTGGTGCGTTTTGGATGCCAAAAAGTGTTGGCGTATCGCGGTGAATCGGTTGGTAGCCTGAGCCCGGGCACGCGGTGTTTGTGTGGATAAACGAGCAACGGATATCCCCCATCGCTGAACGCATGATCTGAACGGCAAAGGGATTGGCGACGATTTCTTCTGCGGCCAGGGCACCGACAATCGGCGGGAAGAAGCCAACGTGGTTTGTGCCAAACGTTTTATCCGCAAGCCCTGCGAGCCCACCTCGTGATGCCAAGTAGGAATCAAGCGCCAAATCGTGCTCGGCCTTTACTTGCGCGACGAAGTTTGGGTCAATTGCATTATCGATAACAACAAATCCTGTGTCGCGAAGAACGCGGCACATTGAGTTGAGCCGATCGGCAGAAAGCTGACTGCTGGTTAGCTCAGAATCAGTGAGGGTGAAGCTAGCAGGTATCATAGTTTGATTCGAACATTGCCCCTATCAAAAGGCAAAACAACGATTTGAGAGCCTATTCTCTCATCAGGATTGAGCTAGCTGCAATGAATAAACGTCCCGTTCCGGCCGAAGAGTTGTCAAGTCGTGCTGCATATGCACTGATGCATATGGTTGTGCAACCACGGCCAATCGGGTGGGTTGGGACTGTGTCTTCGGCGGGCATCCACAATATCGCCCCATTTTCGTACTTTATGCCGATTGGTTCTGCGCCTCCGACTGTTGCCTTTTCAAGCGCAAAGGACCGGTATGGCAATGAGAAAAACACCCTTGAGAATGTCTTGGAAACGGAGGTTTTCACGCTCAATATGGTGACTGCAGACCTTCTTGAAAAGATGAATGCCAGTAGTGCAACGTTTCCTGCAGAAGTATCTGAATTCGATGCAGTAGGTCTCACTCCGCGGATTGGCAAATGGACCGTCGCACCGTACGCCGAAGAAGCTTTTGTGTCATACGAATGCCGCCTGTTACAGACTATTGCACTCGGTAACGCCACACTGGTGATTGGTGAAATTGTCGGATTTCATCTATCAGAGCAATGGGAATCGCAATCAGATGTCCCACCAATTGTTGGAAGACTCGATTCATCCAATTATCTGCTTACAAATGGTGACCGTATTAGTGTTCCGCGTCCGGAATAGGCGGACAGTTCGTTTCAATCCATTCGAGCGCGGCTGGGGTTTGCAGGATGGTGACATCTCCACCGACCTGCTCTGACCAAATGGCTGCCGTGACAGCTGCGGTTGTTGCGACGGAAATCTCACATCCAGCAAGGTCGCTTAGGCAGACACTTTCGATAGCTTGGACGCCGCACGGAATGATGTGCCGGAAGCCAGCGAGACTTTCTTTGGTGACATTGATGGCAAAGCCGTGCATCGTGACCCACTGCTTGATGCGTACCCCAACGGCTGCGACATACTTGCGGCCCAGCCAAATACCGGCATGAAAGTCGACCGTATGTAATCCTGTGACGCCGAGCCGATCTCCAATATTGAGAATATTATTTTCAAGACTGGTAATGAAGCCACGGACATCTCGGTTGTTATCACCTAAGTGGATAATCGGGTAGCCGGTGAGCTGGCCTGGCCCGTGGTAGGTCATGTCTCCGCCCCGGTTCGTCCCATACAGGGCAACTCCCTGATCACCGAGTGAGTCAGTGGATGTCAGCAAGTTCGCATTTTCAGCGGTTTTGCCATACGTGATCACAGGTTCGTGTTCCAGTAGGATAAGGACATCCGGGATGCTGCCAGCGCGTCGTGCGGCAGCGATGCGCTCCTGAATTTCAAGACCCTGCGGATACGTAACCGCAGGGCCATTTGTAAAATCCAGGATGATTAGCGCGGGACTAGCCATTGGTTAGGCGTTGTCAGGGAGCTTTGCAGCGCGGATCTCGATCAGCTTACGGTCAAGGGCCACACGTGCATCCCCAAGCTTTTGCTCAAGAACTGCCAGAGCATTTTCATCCAGGCGATCAATCTTGATCTCAGCAATTGCATCCACGATGCGCTCGGCGATTCCAGCCATCGCTCCCGCCGGACTTGGCGCTGTCGTTGACATACGTCCGGTGATCACCGGGATTTCTGATATGTCGGCATCAAGGATGCGATCCGCAAGCTCTGGGAAGTCGCGTACTGCACGGGCGACACGGGCGGTGTCATCGGATGAAAGCTTTTCCCCGCGCACTTTCTGAACGACACGTTCCTGAAGCTCAGGCTCTTCGTTCAGCTGGCGCAGGAAGCGTGCATGCTTTTCTGTGATCTGGCCATCGGCGGGGCGGTTTGGGCTGGAGACAACCTGCTCTGCGATGGCTTCAGGGAGGTCCAGGAGGTCCAAAAGGTGTCCAACCATGCGGTCAGAAAGACCGAGACGCTGTGCGACTTCCTTGTTTGTCCCTTGAATTTCATCCTTGAGAACCTTAATCGCGTTGGCTTTGTCAACCGGAGCGAGGTCTTCCCGCTGGAGATTTTCGATCAGCTGTTCGCTTCGGCGGTCGATGGCATCCGCTGGGCGTACCAGACATGGAACCTCTTCGAGGCCAGCAAGCTGACTGGCGCGCCAGCGGCGCTCGCCAGTGACGATACGGTACGCATCCACACCCGCGAGAGGCACGACGGTAATTGGATTGAGCACCCCATGTTGGCGCAGGGAATCCGCTAGCCCAGCAAGTCCGGTTTCATCAAAAACCTTCCGGGGCTGATCCGGGTCCTCGACGATTTTGTTGATAGCGATGCGGCGTAGTTCCAATGAATGCTCCTGTGGCGAAGTTCGTGTTTATGCACAACACGCCTGCCATTCTACTCGGAATTGAAGGCGGTCTCCGGAAAGGCGATAGGGAGAAATAAATCAGAAAGTGTCCCCACTATCGACATATCACACACACAAGCGACATTAACCACCGCACCACTTGCGTCAGGCGGTTGCCGTTGTAGATTCCACAACAGTCTGGAGCTTCTCTGTAACCAACTTACTGGTGACTTCGTAGCTGAAGACATCCCGGTACAAAGACAGCGCCGCATGCGAGCGTCGGTCCCAGCTGTGTCGATCGGACAGCTGTTGAGCGAGTGCGTCAGTGAGGGCACTCTCGGATGTGTCGGCTGCCAATGTGAATGCTGAGGCGTATTCGCCACATCCATCCTCAAAAAGTGCTACGGTGCTATCTCCAACATTCGAAACGACGGGGATTCCATGTGCAAGGGCAACCGTCATGGATGACCGCCGGGTTGAGATTCCATCTGTAAATGGACACAAAAACGCATCCATGCACATAAACGCATCGGAGACACCAGCGGCATCCAGAATCCCAGTTCGGACCACCGTCACCCCAGGGATGTCATCTGGTATCGCCTTGCCAATACCTCCGACCGCAAGAAGCGTGAGTGGCCCGACGGCTGCCGCGGCTTTCGCAAGGATAGCTGCGAGGCCATCAACGCCTTTCGAAATGTGCGGCATCCCGAAAACGCCAACTACGGTGACATCATCTGGTAGATGTCTCTGAGCACGCGCCTCGGTTCGTGAAATGCGAGGCTGACCTGCACTTGAGCCAATCGGAACGCAGGTTACATCTACCCCCGGGCGAACCATTTGCTCGATTGCGTTCATCCACGGGCCCGTCGAAACAAAGACCTGATCGGCCTGTTTCACAATGGATGCGTACATAGGTCGCTGCCAAGCGGACATAACCGTGAACCGCCACGGCCAGAGTGGTACGTGGCGCTCATGAATCATCACGGCAAGCTTGACACCGGGCGACACAGCCCGGATGCGCTTGCGTAGTGCAAGAAGGGCTAGATTGCGCCCCCACTTGCCGTAGCAAAAAGGGTTGTAGTGGATGTAGACGACATCGATACCGGTGCGGGTTTCATCGACAATGGCATCCACGACAGAGGTCGCTACCTTGGACGTCCAAGCAGGTTTGATTGTGACTCCCGGGATGTCGGTGTAAGGCGTTCCACTTGGGACGAGGCAAGTCACAGAGTGGCCCATTGCCGCGAGTGATTCAGCCATTAGTGCGGCATGATCTCCGATGCCATCCACGACGGGTGGCAGCGCCGATGAGACCATCAAGATACGCAATGGTTTCTCCGCCACCTCAGATGATGTCAGCAAAGGTCCGTTCCATGCTGCGGAAGACAGTTATGCCCGTTATGAGCATCGCGATCGTGGTGCCAACGGAGATTGCCAGCAGGTTTCCGCTTGGAAGTGGTGTTCCGAGAAGGGATGCACGGACAAGCTCAAGGTAGCCGGACATCGGGTTGAGGAGCATAAACCAGACCAGTTTGCCGGTGTAGAGAGATGCCGGAACGATGACGGGAGAGCCCCAGAACAGCAGCTGTACGAGCACAGGCAGGATGTGTTGGACATCACGATACGGGACGGTCAGCGCAGACACAAGTATTCCGGCGCCGATGGCAAGGAGCATGATGCCAAGCATCCCGATGGGAAAGAGCACCAGCATCGCCGTTGCTTTTACGCCAAGAATCACGGCGATGACCGAGAATACAACCGTTGCGATGAGCGCATCAAGGAGAGCCCCCGGAACGACGGACAGCGGAAGTATAAGTCTTGGGAAAAATATCTTGCTGACGAGCTGAGTGTTTCCGACTAGACAGTTACCGCTTTTCGTCAGGATTGCTTGAAAGAGATTCCAGGCGAGGAGGC